>OGRO01000590.1_pt1 | contig 34065 bp, 28 predicted proteins | sample 1553451 | NCBI WGS metagenome assembly OGRO01 (sample SAMEA2580021, study PRJEB22360) | human gut metagenome | reverse complement strand
GCATGAACGGCAGCTACCTCAACAACGCTTTCATTGAAAAACGAAACGTGGTCATCTCCTTTGCCATGCGTGGCATCGGCATCGAGAAACGGCGGCATCAGCTGTATCATGTGGTCAAACCGTCCCGATACATCAAAATCTGGTACAAGACAGTAAACATCGATGTCTATGCCGAGGGGTATGTAGAAACTTGCGAGGTAGAGCATTTTGAGCAGCAGATCAGCGGGCAGATCTCCATTCTCTGCCCGGATATTTACTGGTACAGCCGGGATATTTTCTATGCCTATTACAGCGGCGTGATCGGAGCATTTCACTTTCCTTTTCCGGAGAGCGATGCTCCGTTTCCTTTGGGTGTGTATTCCAACAGCAATCTGTTTTCCATTACCAATGACGGGGATGAAACCGGTTTCACACTGCGAATTGAGGCACTGCCCAGCGACATTCCGCAGGAAGTGGTGGCAGTGACTCCGACCATCTACAACGAAAATGGCGAGTATCTGCAAATCAAAGGCGATATTCTGACCGGCGATGTCATTACGGTTACTACGAAAACCGGAAACAAGACCGTCACGCTGACACGCAATGGTGTAGACAGCAACATCCTGAATCGGCTGGTTTCCGGCTCCACTTGGCTGACCTTGAAAGAAGGGACAAATACCTTTCGGGTCGAGGCAGTCCGTGGTGTGAAAAAGCTGCGTGTGACATTGATGCACCGAAATTCCTATCTGGGGGTGTGAGAAATGCAGTTGGAAATTTACAGCTTGATAGCTTTGAAAGATCAGATTTCTGTGTCACTGGAAGCCATCTGCGACAGTTATTCTTCACTCTTATGGGACATTGAATTTTACCAGTGCGGCTGCTTTGAGGTGTATATCGCTGCCAGTCCGCAGAATGTATCCATCTTTCAGCGTGGCAGAATTGTGGCGAGGAGCGATGATACACAGCACTTCGGCATCATTGAATCTCTGCAATTGGAGACCGATGCTGAAAAGGGCGATTATCTGACGGTCACCGGACGATTTCTTGCCTGTCTGCTGGAACGAAGAATCATCTATCCCACCATCACCGCAAACGGCAGCTATGAGGACATCGTCCGCAAGGTGCTGTCCCGCAATGTGATTTCTGCCGGAATTCGCAATCTGCCCGGTTTTTCCATGGGGACGGTTTCCGGTGACTGCTGGCAGAAAACCGCACGAATGCAGGTCAGCTATGACAACATCTTGGAATGGCTGTACAGCCTTTGTGAAACCATCGGCGGTTCGGCAAATGTGCGGCTGGATGGAAACGCACTGAAATGCGACCTGTTTTCCGGAACAGACCGCAGTTTGTTGCAGGACGACAATCCCCACATTGTATTCTCTGATGCGTACAACAATCTGCTGTCGTTTTCCTATGCGGCAGACGATGCCGTGCAGAAAAACTTCGTCTATGTGCTGGGTTGCGGCGAGGGCAATGCCAGAAAACGCACGACCTTCTGTTCCGGTGCAGAGCCGACCTATCTTGACCGCTACGAGGTGTATGTAGATGAGCGAAACACGGCACAGGAAGAGGATGTGACCGATGCGGAATATCTGGAAATTTTGAAAAGCAGCGGTGCGGAGCATCTGGTGCAGCCAAAAACGGCATCGGAATCTGCTATCGCTGCTTTTTCTACCCAGTATCAGTACAACAAGGATTATTTTGTGGGCGACTATGTAACCGTGGAACAGAGAAGATTCGGCTTGATTCAGCCTCGAATCCAGCTGATCGGCATGGTGGAAAGTTTCGACCAGAACGGCAGAAGTCTGACACCGACTTTCAAAGAAACGGAGTGATATTCATATGTCTTTTTCCTATGGATTTTTTAACGCACAGAATCTTGACCGGGTGTATACTGCAGAGGATTTCACCGCATATTTGTCCAGCTTGATTTGCAACGGGATTCTGGATACTTACCGGCAGTGCTTTGCACCAACAATTAAAAATTTATCCATTACATTCGGAACGGGCAAGGCGTGGATCGATGGACACTATTTTATCAGTGATACCCTGCATACCATCGACCTTTCTTCCTATGTAGATGAATCGCTGAATCGTTATGTGGTAATCGGGATCTACTGTGATCGTTCCACTCGCACCTGTGGCATTCGTGTTCTGGCAGGTACAGCAGCCACAAGTCCAACCATTCCCACCTTTACCAACAACAATGTGACGACTTATCTGACTTTAGCAGTTGTAAGACTGCGTGCTGGAACGACAGCTATTCTGGATTCTGACCTGACAGACTGCCGTGCAGATGAGAGCAAATGCGGTTACTGCAAGTGTATTCTTGGCAAGTGCAGAGTGACGGAGATGCTCGCTGAAATGGCAAAGACAAATGCCACACTGGACGAACTGCAAAAGCGGCTGGATGCGATGAACAGTCAGATTTCTGAACTGCAAACCAAGGTAGATGACTTGACAGCAGGAGAAATCCTAGCGACCGGACAGTGCGGTGAAAACATCTACTATGTTCTCTATGACAACGGCAAACTGCTGCTGCGTGGAACGGGTGCAACCTATGACTATACTTCTCATGATTCTGTGTTTGATCAAAACGATCAGATCAAGGAAATCGTGCTTAGCAATGGCATTACTGGTCTGGGTGACCGTTTGTTTTATCATTGTGCCAATGCGAAAACGGTATCTCTTCCGGCTACACTGACCAGCATTGGGAATGCCGCTTTTGCACAGGAAGATGCTGCAATCGGCTATACCGCCGGTCTGACTTCCGTTACGATTCCGCAAGCTGTTACTGCGATTCAGTCATATGCCTTTTATCACACCGCCATTGCAGAAGTCACTGTGCCTGCCAGCGTGAAAACATGGGGAAAGTATGTTTTCAGCGGCTGTGCAAAGCTGAAGACTGCTCGTGTTGCGTGTGATTCCATTGGTGCTTTTGCGTTTACAAGATGTACAGCATTGTCTAGCCTTACCATTTCTGCGAATTGCAGAACCTTTGGGGAAAATATGCTGACATACTGTGAAAGTCTAACAGCCATCACATATGAAGGAACGATCGCTCAGTGGAACGCCATCACCAAACCAACCAACTGGATGTCCTCCGGAGAACATTCCTACAACAATTATCTGAAAAAGATCCAGTGTGTAGACGGCTATTTGGAATATGATTCTGAAAATAATGTGTGGAATGAGGTGAAAAACGGATGATGAAATTTTTAGTAAAGAATCAAAAGATTGAAGTACTGGAACGAGAGGTCATTGCTTCTGACCAGATCGCGTTTGTTTTGGTAAAGTTCGTGTTCGATGGGGCTTGGAAAACGCTGCACAAGGTGGTACAGTTCACACAGTGCGAAGAAACATACAACGTGGTGCTTGGCATAGACGGAACAACCTGCTTGCTGCCTGCCGAACTGCATCCTGGTGCGGTGAAGATGAGTTTGTTTGGCTACGATGCGGAAAGCGATACTACACTGCGTGCAACAACGGTACCTGTTACCCTTCACATTCGACCGTCTGGTTTTGTAGAGGACGGTGCAACACCCATTCCGCCGACTCCAGATTTGTATACGCAGCTTTTGAAAAAGCTTTCGGAGATGCAAACCGGAACAAACGGAAAAGACGGTCGTTCTGCTTATGAAATTGCCATAGAAAACGGTTTTGTGGGGACAGTTGCAGAATGGCTGGAGAGTTTGAAAGGCAGGGATGGATTACCCGGAAAAGATGGTGCAGACGGTTTGCCCGGTAAGGATGGCACAAATGGGAAAGACGGTAAAGATGGGCGTAACGGAAAGGATGGTGTTTCTCCGGATTTGACAAATTATCCGGATACCGATGCTGTAAAAGCACTGATTCAGGATGCGGTTCAGCCGCTTTTGGAAAAGGCACATACCCACGAAAATCAAGCCGTATTGGATCAGATCACTGCCACTAAAATCGCACAATGGGATGGTTTTGGCACACAAATCAATGGGCTTAGTACAAAGGTTACAGTCTATTCGGAAAAGACAGAACGCACTTTGGAGAGCCTGCAAAAGCAAATCGACAACCTGACAAGCGGCAGAAATTACACCGTCCTGTTTCAGTCCGGACAGGATGCCGTTTCGACCTATGCATCGAATCTCAGCATGATTCTGGACGGCAGCTATCAGACAATGACAGATTTTCTGACCGCCTATCCGCAGTTTTGCAGTGCAGCAAATGATTTTGTGCTGTCCTACTCACAAACGTGTTTTAACTGGGATAAGTCGGTCTTGACCGTTTATGCAAAGCCTCTGTCCCTGACGAAAAATGCGGAAATCGTGATGTCCTATCAATCGGGTTCGAGTGAAGCCGGAAGCCTGTATCTGGTGCAAAAGCCGCAGAAAATTGACATTCCCATTGGCGTGTATGTGAATACAGAGATCGATGCAAATCGTGCGGTTTCTCTGGATTTCCAATGGCTGCAGTCGGACACCTTTATCACCACCATCACAGAATGTACTGGCATTTCTGACGGCGAATATTACCTTGCCTGGGTGGGCAGAAGCAACAACTCCCACCCGAAAATCCGATTTCTAAAAGTACTGGAGGGTTGAAAATGAAAGATACCATTTGTGTAGCTGTCGGCTTGGTCGGCGGCTTTTTTACTGCCATTTTTGGCGGCTGGGACTCCGCCCTGGTGACACTGGTCGTCTTTATGGCAATCGACTTTTTCACCGGCATTATCACCGCCATGATGAAAAAATCGAAACACACAGAAAGCGGCGGACTTTCTTCCAAAGCCGGCTGGTTTGGTCTGGCGAAAAAAGTCTGCACTTTAATGCTGATCGTCGTTGCAGTTCGGATGGATATTCTGCTCAGCACGACTTACATTCGAGATGCTGTCTGCATCAGTTTTTGTTTGAACGAACTGTTATCCATCATTGAAAATACAAGCTTAATGGGTATCCCCTACCCGCCTGCAATCAAAAAGGCAATTGATGTTTTGCAGACGAAAGTCGGCAGAACCGAAGAAAAATCAACTGAAAACTCAAACAAGGAGGACTAACTTATGGCTATTTTAAGACCGGATTCTACATCCACACTTGGCGGCGTGACCGTCAAAGAATATTTGCTTACCAAACATAACCCGAATCGCATTGATATGCCGTCCGCTTCCATGGCAGGAAAAATCATCGGTGTGACCGTGCATAACACAGACTGGATTTCCGTAGCATCCGGCACAACGCCGGCGGAGCAATATACGAGAGCGACTGTCAACGGAAATATGAACGATGTGCGAGTCCACTATTACGTGGACAACACCTGTGCGTGGCAAAACTTACCGCCGACACTCTCCGGCTGGCACGCTGCGGACGGTTCCGGAAATGGAAACCGAAAAACAATTGCGATTGAGTGCATCATGTCCGGTACATATAACTCAACTGATAAGAAATCGGAAGATAACTGTGCGAGATTGGCTGCGGCTTTGCTCAAACAATACGGTCTGGGTATATCGCATTTATACACCCATACCCACTGGCTGAACGTCCGGGACGGCAAGTCCGGAACGGTTGACCAGTTGAACACCATGTACAATCGGTACAAAATGTGTCCGCTGTATATCTTGCCGCACTGGTCTGCTTTCAAGGCGAAGGTGCAATCCTACTTGAACGGCTCGACTTCTACGACCTCAACTTCTACTACTTCACAGATTTACCGCATCCGAAAAACATGGGCAGATGCCAAGTCGCAAATCGGAGCATATTCCTCTCTGAAAAATGCGAAAAAGGCTTGCAATTCGGGCTACTCTGTTTTCGATTCTTCCGGAAAAGCGGTCTACACACCGCAGATTTCTTTTGCGAAAGGTCAGCGTGTGACGCTGCAAAACGCTCCGCTTTTTTCTTCCGATTCTGTAAAAACTTTTTCCAAGAAAATCTCCGGTACGTACTACATCTATGATGGCAAGGTCTGTGCCAACGGCAGATATCGGCTTACCAACACTGCTGCCAACTGCGGAAAAACGCCGGTCGGCAGCTACGTGACAGGGTATGTTTCTTACGATAATTTCAAGTGAGGTGCGTTTTTATGACGAAATCGCAGAAAAATTCGGTTGATGAAATGCTGGCGGTTGGAATCTCGATTCCCAAAATCGCTGCCTTTCTGCACGTCTCGCAAAACTCCATCAAGTCCTACTTACAGCGAAATCACCCTAACGATGTCTGCCGAAATTGCGGCACTCCCGTTCTGCAAGTGCCGCATCGAAAGCAGAAAAAATTCTGCTGTGACGCTTGCCGGATGCACTATTGGAACACCCATCCGCAGGAAATGCGGCATGAAAACGCAGCCACGATTCCCTGTGCGTTCTGCGGAAAACCGGTTCTCAGCTACCGAAACCATCCAAGAAAATATTGCTCTCGTGCCTGTGCTGCGAAAGGAAGATATCAATGACGAAAGAGATTGAAATTTACAAAGTATCTATGGCGGTTTTGCGAAATTTCCTAAAATCCGGACTGCTGACCCAGTCGGAATATGTTCAATGTGAACAAACTCTCGCCGAGAAATGCGGGTTATCTTTGGGCAGCATTTTTCGAGAAAGTGCTTGACTTTCTGCCCCAGTAGAGGGAATATGTTAGCAAGCATACGCTTAATACAAAGAAACAGGTGATGAAATTGGAGCGAAAAGTACATCGGGTGCAGCAGCGACCGCCAAAGCCAAAATTGCTGCGAGTTGTCGCTTATGCACGAGTTTCCAGCGGAAAAGATGCCATGCTGCACTCCTTAGCGGCTCAGGTTGACTATTTCCAAAACTTGATTCGGCAACATCCGGGCTGGGAGTTTTGCGGTGTGTTCGCAGATGAGGCGAAAACCGGAACGAAAGATGAGCGACCGGAATACCAAAAAATGCTAGAGAAATGCCGGAATCGAGAGGTGGATTTGGTAATTACCAAGTCGATTTCTCGATTTGCACGGAACACCGTCACGCTTTTGGAAACGGTTCGGGAGCTGAAAAGTTTAGGAATTGATGTCTATTTTGAAAAGGAAAATCTGCACTCCACCTCCGGAGACGGCGAATTGATGCTTTCCATCCTCGCCTCGTTTGCTCAGGAGGAGAGCAAATCCGTCAGCGACAACATGAAATGGCGGATTCGGAATGATTTCCAACAAGGCAAAATCGGCAGCATTACGATTTTCGGATACCGCAGAAATGCCGATGGTGTGCTGGAAATTGAGGAATCAGAAGCCAAAATTGTGCAGATGATTTTTGCGGATTATTGCTCCGGAATGGGACAATGTGCCATTGCGAAAAAAATCAACGCCATGGGGATTTCCACGAGACAAGGCAATCGATGGACAGGACAACGTGTGAAAGAAATTCTGGTCAATGAAAAATATGTTGGGAATATGCTATTGCAGAAATATTATCGACAAGACCCGATTGGCAAACGCAAGATGAAAAATCAAGGCGAGCTGCCGAAATATTTCGTGGAGCAGTCCCATGAGTCGATTATTTCTGCGAATTTATTCAAGAAAGTTCAAAACTTAGTAAAAGAACGGACGGAACAATTCTCCCATCCCGGTGCAACAAATCGCTATCCACTGTCCGGCATGGTGCAATGTGCAGGGTGCGGAAAAAGCTATCAGCGGAAAATTTACAAGCAAGGTGCGGTTTGGATGTGTGCAACCTACCTCCGACAAGGAAAATCACACTGCCCTACGGCAAAACAAATTTCCGAACGGATTCTGCATGAAAAAATTTGCTCTGTTTTGCAAATCAAAGAATTTGACGTGGAAATTGTGAAAAGCAGAGTTGATAACATTCTCATATCGCCGAATCAACTGACTTTTCTTTTCAAAGATAACACGGAGAAAACGGTTTCTTGGGAAAATCATTCCCGCAGTGAAAGCTGGACAACGGAGATGCGACAGGCTGCCGCAGAAAGGAGCAGAAAATGCCAAAAGTAACCGTCATTCCGCCGTCTATCAATCGGACAACTCGACAGGATATTTCAGCTCCAACACGCCGAAAAGTCGCTGCCTACGCCAGAGTTTCCACCGATTTCGAGGAACAACTCACCAGCTATGAGGCACAAATTTCTTACTATACCAATTACATTCAAAGAAATCCGGATTGGGAGTTTGTTAAAATATATACAGATGAGGGCATTTCCGCAACATCTACGAAACATCGAGAGGGCTTCAACTCCATGATTACAGATGCTCTGAACGAAAAAATCGACTTGATTATCACAAAAAGTGTAAGTCGGTTCGCCCGAAATACGGTTGATTCCCTCACTACCATCCGAAAATTGAAGGAACATCACGTGGAATGTTTCTTTGAAAAAGAAAATATTTGGACTTTTGATAGCAAAGGCGAGTTGCTCATCACGATTATGTCTAGTCTTGCACAGGAAGAAAGCCGTTCGATTTCCGAAAACGTCACATGGGGACAGCGAAAACGGTTTGCTGATGGAAAAGTTAGTCTGCCCTATGCTCACTTTTTGGGCTATCGAAAAGGCGAAAGCGGTCTGCCGGAGATTGTTCCGGAGGAGGCGGAAATCGTTCGATACATTTATCAGCGATTCATTGATGGTTTGACACCTTACAAAATTGCAAATGAGTTGACGGCTCAAGGCATTCCGACCCCCTGTGGAAAGGAAAAATGGTCGGCTAGTACGGTGAAAAGTATTCTGACAAACGAAAAATACAAAGGTGATGCACTCTTACAGAAAAAGTTTACCGTTGATTTCTTAACGAAAAAGCAACAAATCAATGAGGGTCAAGTTCCGCAATATTACGTGGAGAACAGCCATCCGGCAATTATCACGCCGGAGGAATTCGATTTTGTGCAGTCGGAATTTCAGAAACGATGCGTTAAGCCTTACAGCAGCACCAGCATTTATGCGACCAAGATTATCTGCGGAGACTGCGGGAGTTACTTTGGTGCGAAGGTTTGGCATTCCAACAGTAAATATCGCCGTGTGATTTACCAGTGCAACAGCAAGTTCAAAGGCAGTCACTTTTGCACCACGCCACACTTGTATGAACCGGAGATTCAGGAAAAGTTTTTACAGGCTTTCGCACAGTATTTCTCGCAGAAAGATGCGGTCATCAAGAATTGCCAATTTGCCTTAAACCGCTTGAAAAAGCAGGAGAGCAAAAAAGCGGAGCTGCAAGATGAGTTAGTGGCAGTCAATGAAAAGCTAAAAGATTACATCCAGCACGGTGGAGAGAATTTCGATGCACTCAATGCAAAATATGAGGAGCTTTCCGCTCAGTTGGATGCTGAGGAGATAGCTGAGTCCGACCGGAAACGCCGGATTGCCAAGATGCAGAAAATTTTGCTGACGTTAAAGAAAACCGATTCTGTGCTGGAAACATTTGATGAATCCGTCTGGAATGCCGTTCTGGAAAATCTCACCGTGTTCCATGATGGGAGTTTGGTGTTTCTATTCCGGGATGGGACGGAGATAAAAGTGTGAGATAATTGCAGCCCTGTTGGAGAAATCCGGCAGGGCTGTTTTTTTTCATAACTCAAGTCCATAATTGTAAAATCCCAGCCCACAGGGCTACTTTTTCACTCCTTTTTTCTCTCCAAAACCCACTTAATTTTATTAAGTCAAATCGAAACCCCTTAAAAAACGCCACCTATCGTTTGCTTTTTGAAAAAACGCCGAGCTATCGTTTGCACTTTAGCTCATGAAAGCAAAAAATCATGCACCCGATTTTACGAGTGCATGATTCTTACATTGTATCATCAAAGATACGATTGTGGTGGAGGCGACGAGAGTCGAACTCGTGTCCGAAAACCGATTCCTGCAACTTTCTACGAGCGTAGTTTATCTTTTCAAATTCCGGACAAAAGCCGCCGATAAACAGGCTGCAACTGTCCGTAGTTCAAATGCCATTCAACGGTGTGAACAGGCCGAAGAATCGTTCACCACTGCGTTATGCCGCAGCACAGGCCGTGGTACTCCTGTGGGCGACAGTAGCTGACTTAGGCAGCTACCTGTAAGCTTCTGTTGAAGCTTACAGAGATATTTCTTTTAGCGTTTAATTTAAAACGTGCCCCGTTTTAAAGAGACGATGCCAACTCTGCTCGCTTATTCCACTGCACAGTCCCCGTCGAAACCTTTACGCCCCCATTCTATAGAAACAGGTTTTCCCTGATTTCATCGGTATTGTGATTTCATTGTGCGGTCAATCTGTCGCTTTGCTGCCTGCTCTGCTGCGGACTGCCGCTTATCATACAACTTTTTCCCTTTGCAGAGTCCAATCTGTACTTTTACATTCGACCCGCTCCAATGCAAATTCAATGGAATCAAGGTCAGACCGTCTTGTTTGATTTTTCCGAACAGCCGCAAAATTTCTCGCTTATGCATGAGCAATTGCCGCTCCCGTCTGGGATCGGTACGGGCTAATCCGTCTTTTTCATAGGGAGAAATATGCATCCCTTTCAGCACCAGTGTTCCATCTTTAATATCACACCAGCTGTCTTTCAAGTTAACATTGCCCTGCCGAATGGATTTTACTTCATTTCCCTGCAATGCAATGCCCGCTTCAAAATCTTCCAATACAAAATAAGAGTGCCGAACAGCACGGTTATCTGCAATTTGTTTGGAACGTGTTTGTTTTTGTGCCATGTCAAGCCCTCCTCTTTCTTTTTTGGATTCTTTTTTATTATAACATGATTTTTTTCATTTGTCAATACTTTTTTTACGATTTTATTCAACTTCCTTTTCTGGTTTCTTCGTCAATTCTGCCAGTGCTGCATAGTGTCGAATTGTAAAAGATTCTGGTGCAAGTCGCTCCAACAGCTGCAAATGTTCTGCTTCCCACGCTGCAATTTCTTCCGGTGGCAACGATGCACCGATTCCACGACAAGCTTTTATCCGTCCGTTCCAACTTTCCCGTGTGAAAGGCACGTCCAAATCACACTCCATTTGGTGCGTAACGGTAAAATCATCAAGCCATTCCTCTGCAATTGCAATCGGATGCTTTCGCTCCCCTGCTCCGCTCCAGTTCGGATTGTATTGTAAAACAAGCTCTTCGCTGGCGTATGCAACTGGGTCTTCATATGGCAGCCACTGCATGCAGAGCAACAGCACCTTTCCACCCGATTTCAATACCCGTGCAAACGCTGGAGCTGTTTTTGCAACATCGAAATACCAATAACATTGACACGCTGTAATCCAGTCAAACGGCTCTGCAAATGTTGGCAGCGTTTCCGCTGTGGAAACCAAATAAGCAATCTCCATGCCTTGCGAAAGCTGCTTTGCCTGTGCAATTTGATTCGGTGCAATATCACAGCCCGTCCAATATGCACCGGCAGCATATAAATTCCGTGGCAGGACACCCGTTCCCGTTCCAACATCCAAGACCCGTTGCCCAGCTGCACCACAGTTTCGATTCAGAATCATTTCATAGAACTGCGGCGGATAGATGTCCCGAAAACGGGCATAGTCCGCAGAAGTTTTTCCCCAGTCAAACTTGTTTCCATGGTCAATGTTTTGATTTTGCATTGTCAATGTCTCCTTCCCTTTCAAATAAAAACGAATGCATCTGCCTCTATTATAATAAAAATGAATTTTCTTGTCAAGAAAATTCGATTCTATGAAAAAACCAGCAGGAAAGCACTTCTCTCCTGCTGGTTTTCTCTAATTTTCTATTGTTTTTTCTCTTTACGATTCGGATTTTGATGGAATCGTTACATCCATGTTCTTTGGCAGCACCAAATTCAAAAGAATCGCAACCAAAAAGACGACTGCAACGCAGTTCTGTGCAAATACAGTTTGTACCATCTGCGGAAAAATCCGGAATAAATCTGCACATTGTGTGAATCCCAGACCAATGCTCAGGGACAACGCTGCAATGGTAATATTTCGCTGCGAGAATCCACACTTGCTAATCATTTGCAAGCCACTGACAACAATTGTTCCAAACATCATAATGGTACAACCGCCTAGTACAGCATCCGGCAGTGTTGCCAGCAATGCCCCAAAGAACGGGAAAATACCTGCTAAAATCATAATGCCTGCTCCGGTTGCAATGGTAAACCGATTGACCACTTTTGTCATGGCAACCAACCCGACATTCTGGCTAAATGAAGTAATCGGCAAGCAACCAAATACGGAGGACAATGCACTGACAAAACCATCACAGGCAATCGAACCGGAGGTTTCTTCTTTGGCCACATCCCGATTTAAGCCGGAGGCTGCCAGAGCGGAAGTATCGCCGATGGTTTCTGTTGCGGAAACTAGGAAAATCAATGTAACAGAAAAAATCGCATCCGGATGAAATTCCATTTTAAATGGCAGCAGGTGCGGAACAGCAAAAATACTGGTGTCTTTCAAGGCGGAGAAATCTACAGCACCCATTGCAATTGCCAACAGATACCCGACTACCAAGCCAAACAAAACAGAAAGCTGCTTCCAGTAGGACTTCGCAAAGATATGGAACAGAATGCAGCAAAGCAAGGTTACACTGCCTAAAATCCAGTTCTGGACAGAGCCGAAATCTTCACTGCCGCTGCCGCCGCCGAAAGAGTTTGCCCCTACCGACAACAACGAAAATCCAATGGCAGTTACGACACTTGCGGACACAATCGGAGCAATCAGTTTCAGCCAGTACTTTGCAAACAAGCCTAAAATGCCCTCGATAATACCGCCGATGAGAACCGCCCCCATAATTGCACCATAGCCGTATTGTGTCCCGACAAAGCAGAGAATGGAAACGAATGTAAAGCTAATGCCCATGACAATCGGCAAGCCTGAACCAATCTTATGAAAAATCGGAAATAGCTGCACGAGCGTTCCGATTCCGGCAATCAACATGGCACTTTGAATCAGCATCGCTGTATTCTGGTCACTCAGTCCACAGGCACTCGCAACAATGAGAATCGGGGCAATGTTGGCAACAAACATTGCCAGAATGTGTTGCAGCCCGAATGGAATTGCTTTTACAATCGGAACAGTACCATTTAATTGATAGATGTTTTCTACTGTTCCCTTTTGATGTTCTGTTTTCTGTTTCATTTTGCGGTCGCTGCCTCCCCTGTTTCCTGCGAACGGAACTGAATTTTTCCGGTTGCAGCATCCATTGCATCCACAATGGCAAGCGATTCCAGCTGATAGCCCAGATTCCGGATGATTTTTCCGCCCTGCTGGAAGCCCTTTTCAATCGCAATGCCAATGCCCTCTACGGTTGCTCCTGCCTGCTGTACAATGGAAATCAAGCCCTGCAAGGCACAACCATTTGCAAGGAAGTCGTCAATAATCAAAACCCGGTCTTCCGGATGCAGGAACTTCTTGGACACAATGACCTGATTCTTGCACTTATGTGTAAACGATTCCACTTCTGCCACGTAAACAGCACCATCAATGTTGACACTCTTGGACTTCTTCGCAAATACCACTGGCACGCCGAAACATCCTGCAACAATGCAGGCAATGCCGATGCCGGATGCTTCAATGGTCAGAATCTTGTTGATTTGCTTTCCGGCAAACCGTTTCTGGAACTCCTCTCCCATCTGCCGAAACAACGCTACATCCATCTGGTGATTCAAGAAGCTGTCTACTTTTAAGATGTTTCCCTCTTTGACAATGCCGTCTTTCTGAATGCGTTCCTCTAAAAAGTTCATGTTTTTCTGTCCTTCCCAACATACAAATTTTGTCCAAAACTGGTAATCGCTTGTACGTTTTTGATTTTTTTCGTATTATAACATATTTTTATGATTCATACAAGTTCTTTTTGTAAAATGGGACGAAACAGTCTACAATCTCCAGAAAGAACAGAAAAAAGATCCGATTTCTGTAAATTTTATTTGAACGGACAGCCGTCTGTCTGGCTTGATTGTTATAATGGGGATAGAAATTGCAAATGACGCAGAATTTCAATGGAAAAACAGAAAAAATATAGTATATAATAAGAATAAAAGAAGGAGGCATCGTTATGGCAAAGGGACGATTGCGGAAAACAGATCGAGTCTGTGCGTTGTGTCGGAACTGGAACGGAACGGTCGGGAGTACGACCATCCAGCCAGTGCTGGGCGGTGGGTTTCAGGTGGAAATGAAAGAAAAAGAAACCTGCTACCAGAGAACCGGACAGACGCAGGCAATGTTTGCGTGTAGCAAGTTCGAGCCGAGATATTAAGAAATGGCTGGGGAATTGGGAAAATGATTTTTTATAAAAATGAAAAAGGAGTGCTATTTAATGCCAATATTTGATGTTTTGCTTGATGTTTTGGGGGCTGTTGGTGATATTGTTGCAGCCGGCGGAAAATGTACAAAGGAAGATTCAAAGCTTCAGGGTACAGAATATGAACAGTTAGGCTCAGACTTGGAACGGTCTGGAAACGATTTCGCTAACAACATGAGAAAGTTAAAGCGTACGTTCGGCGATGATGATGAATATGACGATTGAGTTTTCGGAAAAGTATTTTTTTACAGAAAGGGTTTTATCAAATGGAACAGACAAATAGCAAAGCAGAAGCATTATTGGAACAGGGAATGGATTACATCGAAAATGATGCTGTTGACCGGGGACTTCCCTATTTGAAGCAGGCGGCAGAATTGGGACTTTTAGAAGCACAAGCAATGTATCTGGGAACGCTTTTACTTTCAGAGGACAGCGACAAAGATTATACAAAAGAAATCAAGAAGTGTGTAGAATGGATTCGAGCCGCTGCAATAAACGGAAATCCAGAAGGACAGGAAATGCTTGGCGAGATCTATTCAGGAGGTTTAGGCGTTCCAGAAAATCAGGAAACTGCTGTGAAGTGGTATCGAAAAGCAGCTATGCAAGGAAATGATGGAGCACAATACTATCTTGGGGAATGCTACTATTGGGGAAAAGGTGTAGCACAAAATGATGCCGAAGCAGTAAAATGGTTTCAAAAGGCAGCGAATCAGGAACATGCAGGTGCACAATATTATCTTGGAGAATGTTACTATCTGGGAAGAGGCGTAGCAGAAAATGATGCCAAAGCAGTAAAATGGTTTCAAAAAGCAGCTGAGCAAGGAAACGCAGATGCACAATTCCAACTTGGACACTGCTATTTGAATGGCAACGGTGTATTGAAAGATGAGCGAAAAGCAGCTGCTCTCTATCAAGAGGCTGCCAATCAAGGACATGCAAAAGCACAGTATTGGTTAGGAGACTGTTATCAATTGGGACAGGGCATAGAAAAAGACTTCCGAAAATCCATAGAATGGTATAAAAAATCAATGGATAATGGTTACTGCGAGTTGGATATTTATGATAGCATTTCTTCCGTACTGCTCTTTATTATATGGGGAATGGAAAAAAATGGAGCAAGTTTTCAGAAAATTGCACGTTCCAAAGAATTAGCAGAAGGCATTCAATATGCAGAATACGCCATCAACCATTTTGACTGTGAAAATGCGGAAGATGGGAATATATACGATACACTTGCAGAGCTGTACCGATATAAAAACCTCGATAGAGCACTGGATTATGCAGAGCATGCCGTTGCACTTGGCGTAGAAGGTGCGGACAAAACGTTACAGGATCTTCGCTCTATTAACGGAACATTTGGCAATATTGGTCGATTCCTTTCAGGGCTTTTCGATTAAAATCAGTCACAAACAGGAAACAGCTGCCTACAAATAGAAACGCAGCTGTGCCCTGTTCTATCCTATTAAATCAAACAATGATGATGGAGGAATGTTGAAATGTTTGGATTTGCAAATTATGTGAGAACACCAAAACCCGGGGTAACGCCGTTTTCTCTGCCGGTCGCAATTGGAATTATCGTGGTTCTTTCGGCATTGGATACGGTCGGCTGTGTCGTGCTGATTATCGGCAGTTTCATCTTTGCAAAGATGGGACACAAGGGACTGGGAATTGCGTTGGCTTTGGCGAATTGTGTTGTTCCGGATATGCTGCCAGGAATTGATGAGGTTTTTGGAATTGTCGCAACAGGCGGTACGCTGCTGCATGATTACAAAAAAGGTGAAAGTTTGCCGAATAGCATTGTTCATGCCATTGATGCAAAAGATGTTTACCGCAACTGCAGCGAGGAATATGAAGATATGGATGTTCTACAGATTGCTCAGAATGTCGCATCTGATTATGCAACGCAGCCAGCTTATACCGACCCGATGCCCGTACAGCAGGGAGAAACGGAACTGGAACAGATTGAACACCTGCACCAACTGAAAGAAAAAGGTATTCTCACAGAAAAAGAATTTCAGGAAAAGAAAAAACAACTGTTATCGCAGCTGTAATCTTTCAAAATCGTTGTTTTGTTCCCTGCCGGCTCATTGTGATTTCCATCCGGCAGGGATTTTTTTAAAAGTTTCAAAAATGACCAGAAATAACAGAAAACAAACCAGCACCGATTCTCAAAAATTCGATGCTGGTTTTTCTGTTCGCAGGTTTAATCTTCCCAAATTTGTGCATATTCTGGCTCGAGTTGGTCATAGTATGCAATCAGAGCATCTTCCTGTTTTTCCATGAAGAATGCCTGCTCTGCTGGGTTCAGAAACTTACAGTTTTCTTGAAAATGAACGCCGTTCTTCTCCTCTTCGTTTGCAATTGCATCCAACAGCTGCAGAAAAAGGAACTCCTCGAATGTATGCCCAATGATTTCAGGGGCTTCATCATCGTCATGTGCATATAAAATGACTTGCGGTTCTGAGAAATGGGGTGCATACAAAAAACAATACAAATCCCCATTCCCACCATGTCCAAAGGGAATCAATGTAATTCCCTCTAACAGCGATTGTTCTTCGTCTTCCTCCCGACATTGTATCCATTCTTTTAAAGTGTCCATTGCTTCTGAAATTTCATCGAAAGGATAGAGTTCACAGTCGCAGTTGAGCATGAGAAACGCTTTCGTATCTTGGAGATAATCATTCCGGTTCTTTTGAATTTGTTCGCTGTTCATTTCTAGCCACTTCATCGCACCGGTTTCATAGATTTCGTGAAATTTTTTCGGAAATGAAATCCCGAGTTGCTGTTCTAATTCCATCAGTTTCATGCTGCATTCTCCTAGTATCTGTTTTTACAATAAAGATACCACATTTAAAACACGCTGTCAAGATTGGAATTGCAAAAAATAAAAATGTCCCTTTGCAGGATGAATCAAATTCAAGCCATGCAAAGGAACATCGTATTGCTTCTGTTATTCAGAAAGGTTTTCGGTGCAGAACAGGTTGATGCAGTTGTTGATATCGTCTTCAGAACAGTCCACAGAAATGCCCGATGCCAGCCAGTAAGCATATTCCCCAGCATCATACTGCTTCAATGCATCCAAGTCGCTGCCATATTGGCGTGCAGGCTTGTGCTTGGTTGCAGTATTCCATGTGAATATCGTTAAATGTGGATCGAACGCCCTGAAACACATGATAAATGGTAATCGTGCCTGCTCCGGTTTCGTTGTTCAAATGATAGATTCTGCAATCTTCACTCTTATCCGCATAGCCCGTATTTCTTCCATACAGTGCAATTAAATCAAAGCCCTTTGGCACATTTGGAAATGGTGTTTTTTTCTTCATCCTGAAAAATCTCCTGTTTCATATTGGCGTATATGTTGTGCTTTTATTAAATTTATTATACACATTTTTGCATACAACGTCAATGCTTTTCCTTAAAAATGAACAGTTGCCGCATTGCATTTATTTTATTTCCCTTTTAGGCGATAGAACCAACTAAAAAGCAACTTAGAACCATGTTTTTGTAATACTACACAAAAACGCATTGACAATTTCTGTTTAAAATTGTATAATAAGAACAAGGAAAAAGGAGGATGATGAGCATGAAAAAATGGCATCAAAAGTCAATTGCAATTTTCACCGCAGCAACTTGTTTACTTGCCGGAGGGACGATTGGTCTTTCTCAGGAATCCCTGTCAAAATTACAACTGACAGCAGCAGCAGAAACAGAAAACACAAACTTGGTAGGGGCTTCCTTTGGGTTGGAATTGGAATATGACTATTTGGATGACGGAACTTTGGAGATTACAAAATTTGTAAGTTCCTATTCCACAGATGTCGAGCTGCCATCCACAATCGAGGGGAAACAAATTACCAGTATCGGACACAGTGCATTTAGTGGCTGTAGCGATATCACCAGTATCACCATTCCGAATGGTGTCACCAGTATTGGATATTGGGCATTTGAAAAGTGCAGCAATTTGACCAGCATCGTCATTCCAGACAGTGTTAAAACCATTGGCGGATATGCATTCTCCAATTGCAGCAGTTTAACCGACATCACGATTCCGGATGGTGTCACCACAATTGGATACTCTGCATTTGCAGATTGTCGCAAATTAACCAGCATCAATATTCCAGAAAGTGTAACTCGTATTGGAAATTCTGCATTCTCCAATTGCAACAGCTTAGAAACATTTATGGTTGACCCAGAGAACCCTTCTTATACATCTGAAGACGGCGTATTGTTCAATAAGGATCTGACAACGTTACTGTATTATCCAAAGGGAAAATCTGGAGCATACACCATTCCAGACGGTGCAATCAATATTGGAGAAAGTGCATTTCGGGGTTGTTCCAATCTAACAGATGTCATCATTCCGGACAGTGTTACAACAATTGGAGCAAGTGCGTTTTCCGACTGCATTAACTTAACAAGCATCTATCTTTCCAGTGGTGTATCCAATATTGCAAATACTTCATTCTCGAATTGCAGCGGCTTAGAAGCATTTATTGTTGACGCAGCGAACACTTCCTATACATCTCAAGATGGCGTGTTATTTGATGAAAGCATGGAAACCTTGCTGTGTTACCCGCAGGGAAAAACAGGTACTTATACCATTCCTACTTTTGTAACCAGTATCGGATATTCTGCATTCCGGAGTTGCGAAGGCTTAACCAGTGTTACCATTCCGGAAAGTGTCACTGCAATTGGAGATTGGGCATTTCGGCAGTGCAGCAATTTGACCAGCGTCACCCTTCCAAACAGTGTCGCCAGCATTGGAGAAAATGCGTTTGGATATTGCAGTCAGCTGACCGATCTCTATTATAATGGTACAGAAGCAGAATGGAATGAAATTTCAGTTGGTTATGATGCAGTTGCTTCTAGTGTTTCTATTCACTATGAACCTGTTGTAACAACCACCACAACCACAACTACGATGACTACAACTACCACCACAACGACAACGACGATAACCACAGAACCAGAAACAACTACCGAATCAGAAACCACAACTGAATCAGAAACCACAACGACGACACAACCAACTACCACAACCACAGAACCATCCACAGCAACGACAATCACGACAACTACCACAACAAATGTGTATACATTCATTCCTGAAGCAGACAAATGGAACTTTTTGAATTCCGGTTATAGCTTTGGCGGATATGACAAAACATATCGTGATGGGATATCGGATTCTGATTATAGCAAATTGATGAATGGATTGACCAACATAGAAAAAGCCCGTGTCAATGGTCTATTATATCAAAATTGGTCAGGTTCTTGTTACGGAATGGCTGTGACTTCTATTTTAGCAGCAAATGGCATTTTGAATCCGTCCGATTGGCAAGATGGTGCCACTTTCTTAAGTGATATCGATGCTCCACCAAGTGCAGAAGTAAAATCTTTAATCAACTATTATATGGCATTACAAAAAACAAATGTAGTTGAAAATAAGAGTAAGACGTTTCTGTTTTTTACAGAAAAAGAAAAACTGCAAATTTTAGTGAATTGCTTAAAAGATGGATCGCCTACGCTCCTTACATTTTGGGGCACTGCATCGAATGGGAATGAGTGGGGGCACGCAGTTGTTGCCTACGACTTACAATATGGAACTTATAGTATTAATGGTAAAGCTTATAACGGAAAAGTGTTGATTTACGACAACAATGCTACTCAATTATCAGATGATAAGTACGATTTGTATTTCAATTCCTCTAAGGGTACTTGGACGATACCGCATTATAGCGATGCAAATCGATTAGGATTTATTTCGGATTATATCGGTTTCATCAATTATCATGGATATATTGATACACAAGATGACCCAATTACTGCTGACCCATTTATCGCTTCTCTGCAATCCAATTCACTGGAATCAAATTATGCTCTCACAAAAATTAATTTCAACCAAGACAAAAATTCCTATACATTCTGTGCTACAGAGGCAGATGAAATTCGAACCTTCTCTGACTTTACAGACAATGTAGACGAAAACAATGGTGACTTGAATTTTGCAATGAGAGATGCAACCAAGGGCTATGAATTGAAGTTGGATGGAACAGAAGATGTTGACTTGTCCATGTGGTATGAAAATAGTGCATTCTTCGTAACAGGTTCTAATAGCAATGTTGCCGTATTCGCCCCGTCTGGTTATGTATCTTTAAAGGGCAGCGATACCGATTATCATTTCAATATGCTCTATAATGATGGATATCATACAACAGACTGGTATTCTTTCCAGGTAGAAGGAAATCATGTCGATGCTGCCAATATGAAGCAGACCGAAGAGGGCTATGTCCTTCATGCAGATAACTTGAACAATGTTACTGCACAGGCATACAACGATGATGCAAACGCAGAAATCACTTTCTCAACCGATTACACCGATGTTTTACTCTATGAGATTGACGAAGAAACCATTGGTGTTGCAGTCGATGAAGATGGCGATGGTGTATATGAAACCACCATTGCACAGAGCGATGCAGATGATACTGCATATGGCGACTTGAATACCGATAATAAGGTCGATTTGAGAGATATCATCGTTCTGAACAAATATCTCGCAAATATGATTCAGCTTTCTGATACGCAAATGGAAAATGCCGATTGTTACAAAGATGGCAGCGTGGATGAAAAAGATGCGACCTCTTTGATGAAGTTCGTACTCTTCTTGACAAACAAACTTCCGGAATATCCGGCTAGAACTTAATTTGCAATTCCTTGTAAAAACAAATCGAAATCCGCCTCCCTGTGTTTATGAATCCGCACAGAGAGGCGGATTTTCTTTTTATATTTCTCCGATTTGGCTCTTTGTAGTAGAAAATTAGATGAAAATTTATTTTTTTGTGTAAAATACAGAGATTTCCGCTATTCTTTTGTAATAGATTGACAGAAATGAACGGAAATGATATAATATTGTAAAAGGATTTTGCGGGATTCTAAATTCTTTATTTTTTAGTTGGAGGAACAGTTATGAAGGTAACATCAAGAAAAACGATTGCAATGCTGTCTGCGGGGATCCTTACACTGTCATGCATTCCGGCGGAAATGTTCCCTGTTTCGGCAACGTCTGCCGTTACAGAAAACGCACTGCAATTGGGTGCTCCGGTCACCATTGACAACAATCTGGTGTGCAAAGTGCTGGAACAGAAAGAAGATGAAACATTTCTTCTGAAAATAACGGATGTGAAAGATACAACCATCACCTCTTTGACATTCCCAGAAGAATATGACGGCTATCCGATTCAGTTCGTGGAACTGGGCGATTCTGTATTTAAGAATTGCACAAATCTGACAGAAATCACACTGCCGGATGAAATCAGTGCCATTCCGCAGCAAACTTTTTATGGCTGTACATCGCTGACAACGGTCAATGCTTCCAATGTAACGGAAATTGAATCGGAAGCTTTTCGTAATTGCACATCGTTGACAACGCTGAATGTTTCTGAAAATGTCGTTAAAATGGGTGCGGATGCACTCTATCATACTGCTATTTTTAATGAGCAATATGATGAAGACGGCAATGAAGCTGTTATTAAATATTTCAATAACTGGGTAATCGGATTGAAAAGCAATCTCAGCAAAGAGGAAAAAGACATTGTCATTCAAGAAGGAACAGTCGGAATTGCAAATAGCAGCATTCGTTACATTAACTCTGTTCAACTTCCAAGCACTTTGAAGTATATTGGGGACAGAGCATTTCAGAATCAGTACCCTTATATCAATCTTTCAGAAATGAATCTTCCAGAAGGTTTGATTTCCATTGGAAGTTATGCATTTGAAAGCACAGACTTAAAAGAAATTACAATTCCAAGTTCCGTGGAATCTGTAGGAAGTTATGCATTTAGCAAAACAAAAATTGAAACAGCTGTGATTGAATCTGGTATAAAAGAAATCAACGATTATGCTTTTAATAGCTGTTCCAGCCTTAAAACCGTTACAATCGGCGACAATATTCAAAAAATGGGTACTCATGTCTTTTCCAATGATACCGCCCTCACAGATGTCACAATTGGTGATGGAACAGAAGAAATTGGCGAACGTGCTTTTGAAGGGGATCGTGCTCTTTTAAATGTTACGATTGGCGAAGGGCTGAAGGATTTACAGTGTCGTACATTCGCAAACTGTACATTTTTGAAAAAGATTGACCTTCCAGACAGCTTGACGTCCATTTCAAGTGATGCATTTTCTGATTCTGCATTGATGGAAAATGGTCTGTCGCCACTGAAATATGCTGACAACTGGCTGATTGGCTATAATAGCAATAATACGGATGATTCAGAAGTGACTGTTAAAAAGGGCACTGTGGGAATCGCTTCCAATGCTTTATATAAACATCAGATGGAAACCTTGAATCTTCCAGATAGCCTAAAATATATCAATAGTGGAGCAATTTCTTACACAGGCAACCTGAAAACAGTAACACTTCCGCAGGGTCTGGAAAGAATCGAAACTTACGCTTTTATATCAAGCGGCTTCTCCGAAATTACAATTCCAGAGAGCGTGGAATATATTGGAAAATATACATTATGGGATTGTAATCTTGAAAAAATCACAATTCTGAATCCGAACTGCAAGATTTACAACGACGAATATACATTAAACGGAAAATTTAACGTTTTTACCATTTACGGTTTCAATGTATCTACTGCACATGATTATGCAAATAAATATAATCTGAATTTCGTCGCACTGGATGCTGTAGAAACAACTACGACCACAGAAGCAACCACGACGACGACCACGACTACAACGACTACAACGACCGCTCCTGTTACAACAACTGCACCGACTACCACAACAACTGAAGCAGAACTGATGCAAGGGGATGTGGATGGGGATGATGTCATTTCCGTATCCGATGCAGTCGCTGTGCTCAAAATCTATGCGATGTCCGCAGCTGGAATGGATGTCAGCGATTTCACCGCTGCACAGTTCCAAGCAGCAGATGTTGACGGAGATGGCGTCGTAGCGGTTTCCGATGCAGTATATTTGCTGACCTATTACGCAAGAAAAGCAGCCGGTATTGATGTTACATGGGACGACATTGTGAACAAGTAAACCTTTAAGGCAGTATAGATGGAAAAAGCAGGTAGGGGGCTTCCCTATCTGCTTTTTTCTTTTAGGTTTCTGAATTTTTTATGGAAAAAAGAAAAGAGGGATGCATATACATACATTCCTCTTTTTGGTGCCGCTGACCGGACTTGAACCGGTACGGATTTTACTCCGAGGGATTTTAAGTCCCTTGTGTCTGCCTATTCCACCACAGCGGCGATGCTTTTATTATACTACAAGAAGTGCAATTTGTCAAGGGCTTTTTGAAAAAAATCTGATATTTTTTCTTTTTTTACAAATTCCCTGTATTTCAAGTAGAACTCCTCCCCTATTTTTCCGATCAAATCGTTTCTATATCCGTGAACCACTTCCCTGCTCCATCAGAAATACATTCCACTTCTAGAAAAAATCAGCTCTTCTACTTGACAAACCAAAACAGACATGCTATAATAACACTGCTATATAACACTGTTATACTCGAATAGGAGGATGCATATGCTCACCACAGAAACAGGAACACAAACTCGCATTTTAGCAGCTGCAAAGACCGAATTTTTAGAAAAAGGATTCCGAAACGCCTCGCTCCGAACCATTGTCAAGCTTGCAGGCGTGACAACCGGTGCATTCTATGGGTACTATTCCAATAAGGAAGCCCTTTTTTCTGCACTTGTAGAACCACACGCTGCTGCCATTATGGGAAAATTCATGCAGGCACAAGACCACTTTGCCCAGCTGCCAGATGAAGACCAAATTCAACAGATGGGGATGGAATCCGGTGCTTGCTTTGACTGGATGATTGACTATCTCTATTCCGACCGAACCCATTATGATGCTGTCAAACTGATTATCTGCTGTTCGGAAGGAACGCCCTATCAGGATTTCATTCATCAGATGGTAGAGGTGGAAGTGGATGCAACCTTTCAGTTCTTGAAAACCCTTCATCGTCTTGGAAAAACCGTTCCTCAAATTGACCGGCAGCTTTGCCATATTGTCAGCAGCGGAATGTTTAGTGGCGTATTTGAAATTGTCGTGCATGATATGACCAAAGAAAATGCCAAAAATTACATTTCTGCACTTCGTCGGTTCTATCAAGCGGGCTGGGCGGAGTTGATGCAGATTAAAATATAAATCATTCTGTCTATCTATATGGATTTATCTCTTGTAGTTAGCTGAAACGAATCCAAAGGAGGAATTCTCTTGAAAAAACAACCATCCAATTTATCCAGATTGATGCAATATGCTGGTTCACACCGCTATCTCACCTATGCATCTTGGATTTTGTCTGCTGGCAGTGCCCTGCTCGCACTCGTTCCATTCTGGTATCTCTGGAAAATCATTGCAGAAGTCATTGATGTGATGCCCGATTTTTCAAAGGCAGAACACCTCATTCAAAACGGCTGGCTGGCAGTATTATTTGCAGTCCTTTCCTTTGTCGTCTATGTGTGCGGATTGATGTGCTCGCATTTATCTGCATTTCGTGTTGCAACCAATCTTCGCTTGCAGATGTTGCATCATCTTGCAGAATTGCCACTCGGCTTTACACAACAATTCGGAAGCGGCAAACTACGAAAAACCATCAACGAATCCAGCGGAGCAACAGAAACTTATCTGGCTCACATGTTGCCCGATACGGCAAATGCAATTGCAACCCCAATCGGTTTGATTGCATTGCTGTTATTCTTTGATTGGAAATTGGGTCTGTTAAGTTTGATTCCGGTTGCAGCTGGTTTCTTAGTCATGACAAGCATGACTGGCGAAAACATGAAGAAGAAGATGGAGGAATACCAAAACGCACTCGATGAAATGTCCAATGAAGCGGTTGAGTATGTGCGTGGGATTCCAGTTGTCAAAACTTTTGGTCAGACCGTCTTCTCCTTCCAGCGGTTCAAGCAATCCATCGACCGATATAAAACTTGGACGATTGCCTATACCAAAGATTTGCGTGTGCCAATGATGCTTTACACCACTGTTATCAATGGCGTATTTGCGGTTCTGATTGCAGCAGCTTTGGTGATGACTCGAAACGGTGTAACCGATACCTTCTTGCTGAACCTACTCTTCTATATTATCATTACGCCGGTTATCTCACTCACCATGACGAAAATGATGTTTATGAGCGAAAACGGCATGATTGTTGCAGATGCCCTCAAGCGTGTCGATACGATTTTAGATGCTGCACCGCTTTCCAATAATGCTGCTGGAACTGTTCCAACAGATGCTTCCATCCAGTTGCAGCACGTTTCCTATTCCTATGATGGTAAACGAAATGCATTGGATGATGTTTCCCTAACCATTCCATCTGGAAAAACTGCTGCTTTTGTCGGCTCTTCCGGCAGCGGAAAAACAACTGCTGCCAACTTAATCAGTCGCTTCTTCGATACACAAAAAGGTGCAGTACTGATTGGTGGCGTGAATGTCAAGGAAATTCCAAAAGAACAGCTCATGGAAACCGTTTCTTTTGTTTTCCAAAATAGCCGCCTGATTAAGGGCACAATTTTAGACAACGTAAAAATGGGCAAGCCGGATGCGACGGAGCAGGAAGTACGTTCCGCTTTGGAGCAGGCTCAGTGTATGGACATTCTGGAAAAACTGCCGAATGGGCTGCAAACCGTCATCGGAACGGGTGGTATTTACCTGTCGGGCGGAGAACAGCAGCGAATTGCAATTGCAAGAACCATTCTGAAAAATGCACCAATTTTGATTTTCGATGAAGCAACTGCATTTGCCGACCCGGACAATGAAGCAAAGGTACAGGCTGCGATTTCTGCACTGGCAAAAGATAAGACCATTTTAATCATTGCCCATCGGCTTTCTACCATTACACATGCAGATTATATTTTCGTTCTGGAAGAAGGAAAGCTGATTGAAAGCGGAACGGCAGAAGAATTGCAACGCAAAAACGGCGTGTTCCAGAAGATGTGGGATGCTTACCAGACATCGGTACAATGGAAAGTTTCTAAGGAGGGTCAAACACTATGATGGAAAAAATACAGCGAAAGTTTGCACTTTCTCCGCAAGGGGCAAAAGATTTAATCAAGTCTATTATCTGTTGTACGCTGCAAAATATCGTTCTCATGTTTCCGGTTTGCCTGCTCTATTTGTTGGTACAGGATTTGATGAATGGTGGTGTTTCCGGAACAAGGACCGGATTCTACATTGCTGGAATTGTGGTTTGTCTGGCACTGATTTGTGCTGTCACTTATTTTCAGTACAATGCAGCTTTTCTGGCAACCTATGTAGAATCTGGCGTTCGCCGGATTCATCTTTCAGAAAAACTGCGGAAAATTCCGCTTTCCTTTTTCGGGGAAAAAGACCTTTCCGATTTGACCAGCACCATGATGGCAGACTGTGCAACGCTGGAAACGGCATTTTCTCACTTCATTCCGGAATTGGTCGGCTCGATGATTTCTACTGTCTTGATTGCATTGAGCCTGCTCTTCTTTGAATGGCATATGGCATTGGCTGCTCTCTGGGTCATTCCAGTTGCCTTTATCATCATTGCAGCGTCTTCCAAAGTACAAGACCATCTAAGCCAAAAATCCATGCAGGCAAAAATGGCTTGTGCAGACGGGATTCAGGAATACATCGAAACCTTGCAGGATTTAAAGGCAAATAATGCCGAAAAAGAATATCTGAACGGACTGGAACAGAAAGTTCGTGCCGTTGAACAACGCTCGATTGTCAGCGAATTTGGAACGGCTGCCTTTGTTGTTTCCGCAAACATGATTCTAAAGCTGGGTATTGCAACCGTTGCTCTGGTCGGTGCAATCCTGCTCTCTAAAGGAACGATTGACGTGCTAACCTTTTTCTTGTTCTTATTGGTCGCTTCTCGTTTGTACGACCCGCTGCAAGGAGCATTGCAGAATTTGGCAGCCATCATTTCTACTCGTACCAATGTTGCCCGTATGAATGAAATTCTCGACCACCCGACACAGCAGGGTACAGATGTGCTGTCTAATCAGGGCTGTGATATTACATTCTCACACGTTGGATTTGCCTATGACAACGGCGAAACCATTCTGAAAGACATCAGCTTTACGGCAAAACAAGGTGCGGTTACGGCACTGGTTGGACCTTCCGGCAGCGGAAAAACAACCGTTTCTCGTCTGGCTGCTCGTTTCTGGGATACCAAACAAGGTACAATTACCGTTGGCGGAATGGACATTTCCAAGGTAGACCCAGAAACGTTGATGACGCTGTATTCCATTGTGTTCCAAGATGTCACGTTGTTTCATGATACCATTTTGGAAAATATCCGACTGGGTAAAAAAGGTGCTACGGATGAAGAAGTCTTGCGAGCTGCAAAGCTGGCGAACTGCGATGAATTTGCAGAGAAACTGCCGAACGGCTATCAAACCATGATTGGAGAAAATGGCAGTGCTCTTTCCGGCGGGGAACGGCAGCGGATTTCCATTGCAAGAGCGTTCCTGAAAGATGCTCCCATTATTCTATTGGATGAAGCAACGGCTTCGCTGGACGTTGAAAATGAAACGCTCATTCAAACGGCACTTTCTCGCTTGATTGCGGACAAAACCGTATTGATGATTGCTCACAGAATGCGAACCGTTGCAAATGCAGATAAGGTGCTCGTTTTAAAAGATGGTACTATCGTGGAAAGCGGAACACCAGAAGAATTGATGCAAAAACAAAACGGACTGTTCCGACACATGACAGAATTGCAAAAACAGTCCTCTGTCTGGGAAGTTGGAAAATAACGGTTCCATCAAAATCCATGCAAATAAAAATGCGTACCGATGTCAAAACCGATACGCATTTTTTGCATTCTAAAACACTTTAGCTCATCAATCCATAGTATAATTTATACGCAAGAATCCGAATGACACTTTCATTCACTCTGTTTTCCGATATTCTGCCTGTATGGACTGCTTGCAATACAATCGGATAGCCTGCTGTTTCGCAAGTAGCAATCAAATCGTTTCCTGCATCCACTGCCTTTAGATAGACATCTGTGATATTCTTTGTTGCACCCATGTCCAAGGAATCCGTGCAAATCAATCCAGAAAAATGCAAGTCTTTTCGCAAAACGCTGTGCACTTCTGGAGAAATAGAAGCTGGATTCTCTGCATCGAAACAGGATACAATGTTATGATTCACCATGACAACGGGTGCACCAGCATCAATTCCCGCTTGAAACGGTTTCAAATCATTTCCATAAAATTGTGATTGCTCTCGGTTATCCACAGAAGAACCATTATGTGTATTCAAGTTGGAGGCATAGCCCGGAAAATGTTTCAGCGTACAACCAATGTTGTTTTCTCGATATGCTTTTGTCGAGATTTCTATAAATTGACTGGTATCCTCTGCACTTCCTCCAAATGTTCGCTCATAAATATAGTCATTGGGATTGTTTGAAATATCCGCTACTGGTGCAAGACAAAGATTGATGCCAAGGCTTTTTAGGAGATTTCCTTTTTCGATGGTTTCCTGATAAACACCATCCCATCCGCCTTGTGCATATAATTCCTGCGGCGAAAGAAATGGCGTATCTCGAAATGCAGGATACTTGCTGACTCTTACCACTGTTCCGCCCTCTTCATCTGCCGAAATCAGCAATGGAAAGCGACTGTTTGCCTGATAAGAAGCAATCTGTTCTTTTTCTGATGCAACTGTCTGATCGCTAAAATTATAGGCAAACATGACAATTCCACCGGGATGATAATCTCTTACAATTTCTTCTCCATTTGTCTGTGCGATTCCAATCAAGAAAAGCTGTCCAACTTTTTCTTCTAATGTCATGGTATTCATGATTTCTGTTGCACGTTCATAATACGCTCCGAAAAGATCGGATGATAACAGCGGTGATGTAGGCTCATAGATGACTGTTCCATCTTCTATGATATATCCATCTGCACTTTCCTTCTGCATGATACCCGTTTCATAACTGAAATAATGCTTCTCTCCGTCAATTTCATAGACACCTTTCGAGGCAATTCCGTCCTGATAATAATAAACATCAGAATCCGCATTGGCAATCATTCCAGTATAATTTTCATCGTTCTTTTTACACTTCATATTGTCATCAGAAAAGGTAAAAATCGCATTGGAATTCCAAACAGGGCTCATACCTGCCACTGTTTTTGCATAAAAAGTAAGCACCATCGTGGCATCCTCCGCCGTGATTGCTCCATCTGCATTTACATCAGCAGCTTTGATTTGATTTTCTGAATAGGCGTTTTCATTTGCATTTATCTTTAAAATGGCGATTGCGTCCGCAGGGTCTACTACTCCGTTTTGATCTATATCACCAATTACTGTTTCCACAACATCCTTGCTGTTATCTGTTCCAGCATAGCCCTGTACAGAAAATGTAGACAAACACATCATACCAGCTGTAACAACGGCTGCAAAAAAATGGGTTTGTTTCAATTTCTATCATCTCCTCATGTTCTGTTCCAAATGGCACAATCAAATGTTTCTGCACCCATTGATTATATCACGCAGGCTTACAAAAGTCAATCAAAATCGACAAAATAACAGGCTCTCCTTGTATCATTCAGGCAAAGAAAAAGAGAACTAGCGGTTCTCCTTTTTGCATAAAATATCTCACAATGATTATTTGATAGTATAAACTGAATTTCTTCTATCGAATCAAAATCCGGATTGCTGTTTTTGATCTTTTCGTATTCATCCATAATGTTGATGTCGGCATTGAAATACTGGCTTGGAAAACTGCTAAATTCTTTTCCACCTGCTGCAAAGTAGGATATTTCATATAAAGTGTGTTTGTCAATATCCAAATAGAATTGAATGGTTTCTCCTCTTCCCTTTCTGTATTTCGTCCCTTTGAATCCGTACATCGCTGTAATTTCATTTCCCTTAAAAGAATATTCGATATATTTCAGTTCAACTTCTACATCTGTATACTTTTTGGCATAGGGTTCTAATTCTTTTGCCACTGCTAATACATCGAATGGATCACATTCTATTACAAATTCTACTGCATCGGTTTTCGTAATTGTGCGATGAAAGCTCCCTGTTTCTGTCCAGAATAAGATTTTAGAAAAAAGATAGAGGAATAGAAATATGAAAAATATTCCTGCAATAACTATTTTTATATTAGACTTTGTTGAATGACTTGCGATAATTGAACACCACCTTACTATATATAACAAAAAATCCGCTGCAAGAAGCAACGGATTTTTACGATTTTACACGCTGGTGGCAGACTTGCGGCAGATGCAGACATTGGACATTTTTGCACAAATCAAAAACCACCGAAAATGCGTGATTTTTGGAAACGCACGTCACAAATGATACAATGCACACCCGAAAAGCAAAGGGAGTGCATTCTGCACCCCACACTCCTCAAATTTCCTGCACCAACTCCGTCCCATCTTTCAAAACAAACACGATTTTTCCATCTCGATGCACCACTGCTTTTTCTACAGCAGCCAGCCACAATTGTGTATCAAATTCCGGCAGCATCCCATCTTGTCCGTTCAATGCTCTTTGAAAGCCCTGAATCTGTTCTCGTTTTGCCAACCGCTCTGCTCGCTGTTCCTGCAGGGCGGTTTCTTGTTTCTGCAGCGGTTCATACTGTCCCACCAGTGCCTGATACCGCTCCTCATACTTTTCCTGATCCTGCACGATTTCACTGTTCTCCCGAACATATCCCTGCACCTGTTCCGAAATTCGCATTTTCTGCGTTTCCAGTTCCTGCAATTGACGCTCTAAATCTGTACAGTCCGTAAGCAGTTCCAGCATCACCTGACAGTTTTCCAGAATCGCTTTCCGCTTTTGCAGCAATTCCTGAACGGCTGCCTGAAACCTTTGCTGTATAACGCTCTCCTGCAAATGGGGTGTCTGGCATTTGCACACCCCTTGGAATTTGTGATTGCACTGCCAGATCACCTGCCGGTATTTGCTGTTGGAATGCCAGACCTTTGCCCCGAAGAAATTTCCGCAGTCGCCGCAGACAAGCCGGGCAGCAAATACGCTTTTCCCATTGTATTGCCGCCGCAGGTTTTGCCTCCGCAGCAATTCTGCCTGCACCAGTTCAAATTCCTCCGGCACTATGATGGCAGGGTGACTTTCCTCAATGTAGTATTGGGGCACTTCACCCTCATTCACCTTAGATTTTTTGGTGAGGAAATCCACCGTAAATCTCTTTTGCAATAGAGCAGAACCCCTGTATTTTTCATTGGTCAGAATGCTTTTCACTGTACTGGAACACCATTGTTCCTTGCCGGCAGGTGTCGGAATGCCCTGTTCTGTCAATGTTCTCGCAATGCCAGTCGGCGTTTTCCCCTCCATAAACCAACGATAGATGTTCCGAACAATCTCTGCCTCCTCCGGCACAATTTCCGGCAAGCCATCTGCTCCTTTTCGATAGCCCAGAAAATGCTTGTACGGCAGGCTGACCTTGCCATCCGCCATTCGCTTTCGCTGTCCCCATGTTACATTCTCTGAAATAGAACGGCTCTCCTCCTGTGCCAGACTGGACATAATGGTGATCAGCAGCTCGCCCTTGGAATCCAGCGTGTAGATGTTTTCTTTTTCAAAAAACACCTCCACGCCTTTTTCTTTCAGCTTTCGCACAGTCGTCAAAGAATCTACAGTGTTTCGTGCAAACCGGCTGACTGACTTGGTGACAATCAAATCGATCTTGCCATCCAGAGCATCTGCCACCATGCGATTAAAGCCGTCCCGATGTTTGGTATTCAGGGCAGAAATGCCCTCATCGGTATAGACTGCAACAAACTCCCAGTCTGCCCGTTCCTGAATGTACTTGGTGTAGCGATCTACCTGTGCAGCATAAGAGGTCTGCTGTTCCTCGGAATCCGTGGAAACTCTGGCATAGGCTGCCACTCTGCGTTTCTGAACCTTGGTTTCCGGCAAATGCGTTATGGGATGAAACTTTGCCGGTATTTTTAGGACTGTCGCCATTTTTTCTGCCTCGCTTTCTCTCGCATTTCCGTTGTCCAGCTTTCCGAACGGGAACGGTCTTTCCAAGATACGGTTTGTTCCGTTCCGTCCGAAAAGCAGAATTGCAGTTCATTGGGTGCAGGAATCTGAATCTGTTCGATTTGTTCCGCAAATCGCTCCGCATCAAATTCCGATATTTCCAAAACATCACAGCAGGCAGAAATCAGCGTATTTTCCGGAATCTGTTTTGCCGTTGGACAGTATTTTTTTCCTTTGGTGTTGTAAGTGGAACAAATCCAGACCACACCGGTCACTGTCGTTTTTCTGCGGTAATATTTGCCGCAGCAGGCACACCGTATTTTCTGCGTAAATGGATATCGGTTTGTGGTACAGGAACCGGCATATTTTTTCTGCCGTTCCGCCATTTGTTTCTGCACTGCATCAAACTGTTCCTGCGAAATGATGGCTTCATGTGAACCGGCAACGAAATACTGCGGAAGCTGTCCGATGTTAGCCACCTTTTTCTTGGTAATGTGATTTTCCCGAAAACTTTTTTGCAGCAGCAAATTTCCGGTGTACTTTTCATTGCGGAGCGTTCGCCTTACGTCCTCTGTCGTCCATGCACAGCCACGCACCGTGCATATCTGCTGTTCATTCAGTTTCTTGGCAATTGCCAGCTTACCCATACCAGACAGATAATATAGAAAAATCATTCTGACGATTTTCGCCTCCTCCGGTACGATTTCCAGTTTTCCGGGCTTGGTTCGCCGATAGCCCAGCATTCGCATACTCCCGACTTTTCCCTGTTCAAAGTCCTTTCGCATCTGCCACTTTTTGTTCTCGCTGGCAGAATAGCTTTCCTCCTGTGCGTAAGATGCCAGAATGGAAAGCATCAGCTCGCCGTCTGAACTCATGGAATGAATCCGCTGTTCCTCGAAATAGACATCAACGCCCAGTGTTTTCAGTTCCCGTACCGTTTCCAGCAGGGTGACCGTGTTTCGTGCAAAACGGGAAATGGACTTTGTCAGAATCAAGTCAATTTCTCCCCGCCGGCATCGGTTCAGTAGCTTTTGAAATTCTGCACGATTTTCCTTTGTTCCCGTCAATGCCTCATCTGCATAAACACCGCAGAACAGCCACTCCGGATTGCTCTGGATCAGCTGATTGTAATAACTGACCTGTGCCGACAGAGAATGGAGCATGGCATCCTTTCCGCTGGACACTCTGGCATAGGCTGCCGTCCGTTTCAACAGGAACGGCTTTTTCTGTGGAAATGCAACTTTTTGTATCACTCGTGCCGTGATAATCTCCCCCTTTCCGATGACATATTACCGTACGATCGGGCAGGAGTCAAGGAATATACTGCACAAAGATATGCCGGAACGTTCGGCAATTATGGTGTTGATTTTTTGGAATTCCTCCGGCGTGACCAATCCAGCACGCATCCAACTTTTCAAAATCGAAACTGTGGTTTGATACGTAATGATCTTATGGTAATGTTCTTTTTCCATGAGCCATTTCCTTTCTGTACTTCCCATAGCAAAGACGGGAACAATATTTTCGGTGCGAACTGGGATAGGCAAAAAACGGCTCTTTGCAGATAGGGCAGAGCTGCTGTAATTTGCCGTTCCCCGATACAGCATGATGATTCCACCAAGTATTGTGGCATTGTGTGGAACAGAATCGTTTCGGCTTTCGGTGCGGTGTCTGCACAACAGAACGCCCACACTGCGGACAGTGTGGGCAGGATTCGCTTCCTCTCTGCCGTTTGCAGAAAGAAGCCACAGTGTTAACAGACAGCCCTAATTGGGCTGCGATTTTCTTGTAGCCCAGACCGCTGCTGTGCAGCTCTCGGATCTGGTCTTTTTGTTCTGCATTCATCCAATCACCCCGAAATTATCCCAAGAAACATAACCGGTCACATACTGTCCCACCGGTGCCTTTCCGCAGAACTCCGGCTTTGTGGTGATCCGATAACGACCGTTCTTGCAGGCA
>OGRO01000580.1_pt1 | contig 34266 bp, 19 predicted proteins | sample 1553451 | NCBI WGS metagenome assembly OGRO01 (sample SAMEA2580021, study PRJEB22360) | human gut metagenome | reverse complement strand
TTATCCGAATCATCTGGATTTCCTGGTTTATCTGGATCACTTGGTTTATCCGAATCATCTGGGTCTCCAGGCTTATCTGAATCACCTGGATCATCTGGATTTCCTGGTTTATCCGGGTCTCCTGGATTCTCAGGTTCATCTGTTATAATAAATGTATTAATAATTGTAACAACTTCTTTTTTTACATCTACTTTTACATTCTCTTTATCGATTTTCACCATATATCCATCATGATTTGGTTCACTTATATTATATTTATTTCCATAGATTATATCAGTAACTATTTTTTCTGTTCCTAATTCATCATAAGTAAATTTTATATACTTCTCTGTTGAACCATCTGCAAATTCTCCAGAAACTTTTATTGTAAATATTTCATCACCTTTTAGTTTCTCAATGTTAGAAACATCTTTTTTAACGTATAATGAAACATCTTTCGAATCGAACATTTCAACCTTTTGAATTTCCCCATTTTCTTTTACAGTAAATTTAATATCTTCTGCCAATAAGTATCCATCTGGAGCTTGTTTTTCTACTAAAGTATACTCTCCAACTGGTAATCTATTGATCTTATGAGGTTCTGTAGTACTTGTCCACTCTTCTATTATATTTCTTGCTGAATCAATTACTTGTAGCGTTGCGCCTGGCAATTCTTCACTCGTAACTATATCTTTTTTAGATATCTCTACCTTTGTATAGTCATCTTGCATTATTGTAGAACCATTGATATTTCCTTCTGCATCTATTGTAAATTCAATATCTTGTGCTAGTAAATATCCTTTTGGTGCTGCTTTTTCTCTTATTGTGTATGTTCCTGCTTTTAAGTTATTTATAACATGTGGTTTAGTTGTAGATGTCCAGCTTTCTATTACTTTTCCTTTTGAATCGAGTAATTCCAGCTTCGCTCCTTCTATCTCCTCACCTGTCGTTATATCTTGTTTTGATATTGGAACATTATTTGTTTTTTCAACATCATATATTGAAAATTCTTGGACTTTTCCTGTCTCTTCAATTACTACTTTTACATCTTCTGCTAAGTTATACCCCTTCGGCGCTTTTACTTCATGTAGTATATATTCACCTACTGGTAATTTACTTATCGTATACGCTTTATTTTCTGATGTAAATTCTGCTACTACATCTCCTTGGCTATCTAGTAACTGTAATTGTGCTCCTTTTAGGATTTCTTTTGTCTCTAGATCCTTTTTAGTTATTTCTACTTTTGTGTAGTCATCTTTCATTTCAACTCTTTGGATTTCTCCAGTTTTACCTACTTTGAACTCTACATCTTCTGCTCTCACATATCCATCTGGTGCTGTGATTTCTCTTAAGATATACTCACCTATCGGCAATTTATTTATCTTATAAGGTTCTGCGGTACTTGTCCATTCTTCTAATACTTTTCCTGTTGATTTTTCAATTACTTGCAACGTTGCACCTGGCAATTCTTCACTCGTAACTATATCTTTTTTCGATATTTCTACCTTTGTATAGTCATCTTGCATTATTGTTGAGCCTGTGATATTTCCTTCTGCATCTATCGTAAATTCAATATCTTCTGCTAGTAAATATCCTTTTGGTGCTGCTTTTTCTCTTATTGTGTATGTTCCTGCTTTTAAGTTATTTATAACATGTGGTTTAGTTGTAGATGTCCAGCTTTCTATTACTTTTCCTTTTGAATCGAGTAATTCCAGCTTCGCTCCTTCTATCTCCTCACCTGTCGTTATATCTTGTTTTGATATTGGAACATTATTTGTTTTTTCAACATCATATATTGAAAATTCTTGGACTTTTCCTGTCTCTTCAATTACTACTTTTACATCTTCTGCTAAGTTATACCCCTTCGGCGCTTTTACTTCATGTAGTATATATTCACCTACTGGTAATTTACTTATCGTATACGCTTTATTTTCTGATGTAAATTCTGCTACTACATCTCCTTGGCTATCTAGTAACTGTAATTGTGCTCCTTTTAGGATTTCTTTTGTCTCTAGATCCTTTTTAGTTATTTCTACTTTTGTGTAGTCGTCTTGCATTTCAACTTTTTGGATTTCTCCGCTATTTGAAACGGTAAACTCTACATCTTCTGCTCTCACATATCCATCTGGTGCTGTTATTTCTCTTAAGATATATTCACCTATTGGAAGTTTATTTATGATATGGTCTTCTTCAGTTGTAGTCCATTCTTCAACAATTTTATTTGTATCTTTTTCAATTACTTGTAAAATAGCCCCTAATACAGGTTTTCCTGTTGTTATATCTGTCTTTGATATAGAAACTTTACCTGTTGCTTTTTTATTTGTAACTGTAGATAATACATCCTCATCACTCATAGTTACTGATGTTTTATCTATTGACTCTAAAATATACCTATTTCCTATTTGTTCCTCAGAAATTTCGTATTTATTCCCGTAAATCACTCCAGGTACATCTTGAGCCTGTCCTATATTGTTTTTGTCAAATATAAATTGTTTTGTAGTTTTTCCCTCTACATCTGAAAATTGTCCTGTAACTTTTATAGTAAATACATCTTCATCAGAAAGTGTTGCATTATCTAGTATTTTTTTAACTACAGATAATTTTCCTGATTGTTTTCTTATATTAGTTACTGATAATACTTTAACTTGTATAGAACCATCTAAAGTTACTGACTTTGTATTGTAAACAACATCATAATTGTCATTACTTATTTCAGATATTGTGTAAGTTTCACCATATATAGTATTTTCAACTATAACTTGTTTATTTAATTGATCTTTAGTGATTTCTATTGTCTTTGAATTTGTTCCATCAGAAAATTTACCACTTACTATTAATGTGAATATATCTTCATCACTAACTGTATTTATATTTTCAACATTTTTTGTTACAGCTAAAAGCCCACTAGCTTTTTTTGAATTAACAACTTCCACTAGTTGATTCTTATTGTTAACTGTTACTTTACCTCTGTCTGTAATAAGTACATTATACGAATCTGAATTTTCTTCAGTTATTGTATAATTATTTCCGTAAATAACATTTTCGACTTCTTTATTTACACCATCTAGAGCTTCTTGTTTTGTAAATGATATTGTTTTTTGTTGTGAACCATCAGAAAACTCTCCACTAACAACTATATTAAATACTTCATCTATATTAAATTGATTTTCATCAACCAATATTTTCTTTACAAATAATGAAACATCTTTTGTATCAAACATCTCTACTTTTTGAGTAGTATCAGTTTCTGTTATTGTAAAATCAATAGAATCTGCTATTAAATATCCATCTGGTGCAGATTTTTCAACTAATGTATAGTCTCCCGGTTCTAAATTATCTATTTGATATGGTTTACCTGTTGATATCCACTCTTCAACAACTGTACCTGTCGATTTATCAATTATTTGAAGTGTAGCTCCTGGTAATTCCTCATTTGTAACAATATCTTTTTTAGATATTTGTACATTTATTTTATGGCGTTTCTCTTTTTTGTTAGTAATATATCCTGCATCGCCATTTTGGACTTTAACTATACTATCTTTTTTATTTAAATTAATTGTATAAACAGTATCATCTAATATATATCCTTCTGGTGATTTGACTTCTTTTACATAGTAAGTATTTAATAACAGTTTACTAGATAAATCTTCTCCATTAGATGTTGTTATTATTTTTGTTACTAAATTTGTACATTCTTTGTCAGAATAAATACCAAATTCAGCGCCTGATAATATTTTGTTTGTATTCTCTTCATCAACTTTAGTTATTGATATTTGTGCTGATTCTGTAGTCCCAGGTATACTTACACCAACTTTTGCTGGTTCAGCAATTAACGTTATATCCTCATTGAATGAGTTCTTTGTTGAGTATAAATATCCAAATGAGTTCCAAGCAACTTCTCCTGGTATAGCATCATCGCCTATAATACCTTCAAAGTAAACTCTTAACATTTGTCCTTGTTTTAATTTAAAACTATCCTTTAATGTTACACGTAGAGATTTATGAACATTTTTGTCATATGATGAATCCCAAGTAGTCACAGAATTCCAATCTTCATCTGTATAAGAAATTTTGCTAGAATATCCTACTGAATATTGAGATGAATCAACAGTTGATATGAAGTTTTTATCACTATCTAATATATCAACTTTAAAGTTTGGATTATCTGCTAAGTAAACAGTAAATTCTGAGTTTCTAGAACTGTTTAAATTTACAGTACCTACATCTCCTACATGAGGGAATTTATCTATTAATGTTAAATTATATATATCACCCTCGCTGTTACTTTTTACATATAACGTATATCCTACTTTTTGACCTGCACCGCTACTTATAACAGTATTATCATTTTGTTTATATCCATATCCATTGGCATGATTATCACCATAACCATTACCAGTTTTATCTTCGTCTAACACTTTATCATATCCTGATAAATCACTTATCTGTTTAAATGAATATGTTGCATAGTTTCCAAATATATGTGCTGATGCTTGATTTTCTATAGCATCTTTTTTCTCGCCGTTAATTTCAACTTTCGTTACATTTCCTTCTGTAACGTTATCTTTCTTAAATGATTGTGTTGGAACTAGCGATACATTATTCACATATGTACCGAAATTCGCTATATCACTGTCATTTGCTGATACAAATGTTATTTCTGCATATCCACCACTTGGAATAGTATATTTTTCGTTCTCTAACTTCCAAGTTAAAACTTGAACTTCTTTTCCTTCTGAATTAGTTTTTGTCGATACATCTAAAAGATTTCCTATATCAAAACTATCTCTCTTACTTCCATCTTTATTGTAAATAGTAATATTTTGAGTATGCTTACTATTTTTAGATAAAGTATATGGATTAGGTAAAGTATCAATCACTGTATAATTGACCATATCAGAAGAATCATAATTATTTCCACTATTGTTTACTTTTATTGTCCATTTTAAAGATGATTTTATAGCTATTTTAGAATTTTCATCTACCTCATGCAATTCATTACTTCCTGCATTATAAAATCCATCTAATTTTTTACTTATCCCTGGGAATATACCTACTTTTTTAATTGTTACATCAGATTCATACCAAGTTGTATTTTCGCCACCATAAATTCCATCATAATTTTTATTTAATATATTACAAGATCCATCATTTTTAGGTGATTTATCTGTATTTGTTGAAAATGGTAGTTTTACATCATTTCCTGGTGCCTCTTTTTCTGTAGTATCATATGCAAATGCTATTTTATTTACTGATGATAAGTCTGCAACATTGTTATCAATTTCACATAAATATGTAAATACCATTGCATGACCCGGCTCTAACTCTGCCCCTTCATTAAATGTAAATACAATTTTCTCATTATTATCATAAGCAGCATTTACAACAATACCTGCATCTAAAGTTACACCTTGAGGTAAATTAATATCACTAGCATAATTTATAGTTGTTATTTGGTTTGATTGATTTACATTATAAAACGCATTAGAATCTTTACCTAGTGTGATATATTTGAATCCTTTAGGAAGAATGTCTACAGCTTTTTTAAGTGGAAGATTATCACTACTATTTGCATCATTATATATAACATATGTGTATACTACTGCATTTTGCGTGCTTCCATAACTATAAAGTGAATTACCATTTACTGAGTAATATCCAGATACAGAATCCTCATTATATCTAGTATATTTACCAATTGATTTTATTCCTTTTTGTGTCCATATATTATTTTTTATTGCTGGGTAATAATACTCTGTTTCACCTTCAGCAACAACATTATTTTTTATTCTTAATTCGATAGTATTGTGAAGTCTATAGTCAACTGCTCCGTCTTTAGGGACTTCTGTTGCTTTCGAGAATTCACTTGTCGTAACTGCTTCAAAAGTCAGTTCTATTGTATCTCCATTTTTTAGTACTCCACTTCCAAAACTAAAGTTCATATAATACCAGTTTGCACTTCCATTTAATCTTAATGGATTTTCTGTAACTATATTCCCATTAGAATCAGTTTGTTTTTCTGTAATATTTAATGATTTACTTTTATCGATAATATCGTTATTTGTGAATCTATCCATAAAAGAAATATCCCAACAATTTATGTCTTTTCCTGTATTGTTTGTATATTTAATTTTAAATGTTACCTTATCTCCTACTGAAATAGGATTTGTTTTGTTATCTGCTAACTTTCCATCTACATATGCTTGTTTTATAACTTTTGTTTCTGGATAAGTAAGCTCAACTGTTGCATCATCTGATATTTGAGTACTATTGAAATTTAGTGTTGCTGTATTTACAATAGTTCCTGCCTCTACTTCATCTGAAGACTTAGTCGTTGCAATTACATTTATACCATTTACTACCTTAAAATCAGTTCCTACATCTCCAAAATTAAAAGTTATAGATTTTACATTAACTATATCTTTATCATCGATTAAAGATGTTAATTTTGAGTTTTGTGAAGGATTGTCTATTTTTATAGTTTTAGTTGAATAATCATTAAACATGACTTCTACATTATAATTATCTATCCCCTCATAAGAACCAGTTGTTATTTCTTTAAGTTTGAATTTGGAATTTACCCCATTCCATGTTGAGAAATCATCTCTGACTGTTACATTTTTTAATGAATTTTTTGAAGTATTAGAAAAACCAGCTATAGTAAATGTAACATCTTCACCAGATCCGATTGGTACAGAAGCCTTATCTACAGATTTATTTATTTTTAAATCTACATCTTTAGGCGTTTGATATGTTTTGCTTTCTTCTCCCTCAACATTTAATGTATTTACTATTGATCTATATCCATTAAGATTAAATAATGAGTCAAAAGTTTTATCTTTTGGATATGTTAATGTAACAGTTTGGTTGAAAGTTTGATTTGGCTCAAGATTTACATCTTTCCATGTTAAGATGCCATCTTTTAATTCAAGATTATATTCATCCAAATCACCAGATGTTGTTATTGTTATATTATCGCCATCTATTTTCCACCAGTCTATAACATTTCCGTTTTTATCAACAGGTAAAATATCTTTTACATCAACTTTAGTTTTTTCTTTCCCCGTATTTGATATGTTTAAAGTGTATGTAACGCTTTGACCTTCTCTTATATCATCAGAGCTAGATGTTTTATTAACTCCAATTTTATATCCATCAAGTCCGATTTTTACTGTTGCTTCTGCTTTTTGTCCATTATTATTTGTAACTTGATTTTTTACATCAATAGTTTTTTCTTCACCAGTAATTAATTTATCTGGTAAATTTTCTGTTACAACTTTCGCGTTGTATCTTAAGTCTATTTTTGACCCTTTTTTAACATTCCCAATTTCCCATGTTATTGTATAAGACTTAGTTAATTCATTGTATTTTACTGTTCCTGTATAATCCCCTGATTTAATTGTATTATTAGACTTATCATACTCTGGAACTAAACCTGCTGGCATAATATCCACTATAGTCTGTTTTTCTGAATCAAGTTCACCATAATTAGAAACTTCTACTGTATAAGTTATAGTTTCACCATCTTTAAATATCTTGTATGAATCATTTGCGTATTTATTTAAAGATATTCTCGCTGATGGTTTTACCACTTTATTTACAGTTTCATTAGTGTTTTTATTGTTTACAGTTGCAGTATTTTTGATAAGAGTTCCTTCATTACAATCAGTAACTTTCACATAAAAAATATAAGTTTTTTGAGCTCCTGCATCTAAGCTATTAACAACCCATTTTACTTTGTTATTTTCTAGTGTATATCCATTAGTCCATTGTTCTTGATTTATAATTTGAGTATTTTGTGGGATTATATCCTCTACAACAAAATTCTCTAATTCGGAACTACCATCGTTTTCTACAGTGATTTCATATTTTATAATGTCACCTATTTCTACATCTGAACCATTTTTTCCAACAACTTCACTAGATTTTCTTGAAGTTATTCTAGCAGTTGTAGGAGGTACAGTTGTAGTAACTTTATCTTCTGAAGTTGAGTTAGAATTTCCTACTATAGGTTTGGCATCAAAGCTAACCTTGTTTGTTATAGTTTCTTCTTGTTGTGTTTTTTCTGCAACTAAATTTGATGTATAAAGAGTAACTTGCATATCTGGCTCTTTAATTTCACTGTCTGGATTTAAATCATTTTGCCTCGTATGAATTATCTTTATTTTTCTTCCTTCGATAGTAATTTTGGCATCTTTTTCACTTACTTCTAGAATCTTTTTGCCTCCTATTGTAAGTACTCCATTAGATGAATTTATTTCACCTTTTGGCAGATTAATCGAACTAGGTAGTTCCAACTCATCTGTAACAGTATATTCTTTTGTAAATATCTCGCCTACATATCCTTTATTATTTGATGTAGCTTTGATATTGTATACTATTGATTCATCTTTTATACTACCATTGTTATTTCTATCTATAGTTTGTTTATTTGCAGTTTTTGAAATATTATCCCAACTAAAAGATGCTTTTGCAGTAATAGTAAAATCACTTATTATGCATTTTTCATCTGCTACTTTATCAGTAATTATATTATCATTTGAGTCTAATATTTCTGTTTTTATTATTACTTTTTCTCCATCATTAGTTACACCATTTTTGAATATCATTTGAAAATCAAATTGGTTAGTTGAACCTTGAGTAAGCTCTGTTATAATATATCTCTTTCCACCCTGTCCATTTACTAATTTTAGCTTTATGCCATCCAAAGTTATCTCGTTTTGGATTGTTCCATCAGATTTTTGAAAATCCGATAATATAACATCTGGATTATCTATTTCCAGTCTAATTTTATAATCCCCTATTATATTTGAATTAGAACCTGTTGATGTAACATGTACACGAGTGACTTGTCCTGTTGGAATTGAAATATTTCTATCAGTTATATTACTTTCTTGTCCAACTTTTATAACTAATTCTTGATTTACTTCTTCTGATTTAACATTTTTAATATTATTTTTTTCAGTTTTTTCATTTTCAGTAGATTTTTCATTAGAGGTATCTTCTTTATTGATATTATTTTGTATATTGTCTTTTTCTGAAGATAGCTCTGCTTCTGTTATGTTACTATTTTTATCTAGATTTTTATCATCAATTATTCCCTCATTTTGATCATCTGATGTTTGTTCATTATTGTCGATATTCTCCTGTGATGATACATCCTGAGATATTACCTCTTGCCCTTGATATTCATCTACAGTTGCATAAGCATATTGTAATGTGTCTGTGCTTATTAATAGCAATGCTAAAATAATTGCAATAACTTTCTTGAATATGCGATATAAATGTGTATTCATTATTTGATTTTTCTCCCTTGCTAATTATTAATTAGAAATATTTAAATCTATTGCAAAGGTAAATTTAAAATAACATCACTCCATATTTATGCAATTTTGGAAAAAAATGAATAAACCACTGTAATAGCTATTATATCATATTTATTTCTTAATTATTATATAAATAAAAGCAAAATTGTAATTTAAATAGAATTACAATTTTGCTTTTATTTAATAAATTATTTATTATCTATGTTTATATCTATTGGATATTTATATTTAACAACTAATCTTAAATCCAATAGATACGATTCTTTTTTATCTACATTTTCAAATTCAATACTTGATATCTTTGATCCTGTCTCGTATGATGTGGCTATATATGAATTTCCATCTAATTCACTACCTCCATCATAACTAATAGATGAATCTGTTGTATATTTTACAGTTAAATGTCCTTTACTGTATTTAACATCTTTAATAATAACCTCTTTTCCGAAATAATCTATCTTTTTAGGGTACTTATCGTCTATTTTTAACTCTATTTTTTTATTTGCATTTACTAAAACTCCATCTGCTTTTAGTTTCAGCTTTTTGCCTTTATCATAGTATACTGAAGGTACTATAGTTTGGCTCCATCCTCCATTTTCTAATCCCATACCAGATAATTCTAATGAAGATTTATAAATCTCTCCATTTTCAGATATTATTCTTAAGTTATCTAATCCTTGTAATTCACCTATATTTGTTACTTCTCCAGATGTGTTTAAATACATCATTGTAGGAGATACTTTTAACTTGTCTATATTTAAATTCAGATCACCATCATCTATTTGTTTATTTATTTCTATATTTTTAGTTTTGCTTAATTGTTTTGGTATCTCCAATTCTACATTTGTTGTCCCAAGTGTTTCATATTTGAAATCATCACTCTTTTCATATGATGCACTCACTTTTAGCAATTTAAGTTTTAATGATAATGTATTTTTTCCCTCTATTAATTCTGCTATATTACCTCCAACAATATTTATTGTTGTTTTAATATTTCCATCTTCATCTTTATCAAAATTTCCTCCACTCATTGCAGCCTCTACAGAATCTACATATAATTCATAATAACTTGTATTATCAACGTTATCGTCGTCAGAAGTAATCATATCATCTACTTTTGTTTCCATTATTGCTTCAAAGTTTATTCTTTGTTCATCAATATAAATGTTTTGAATTGTAATATCATATCCTCCAATATTTATATGTTGTGCATCAGATGTTTTGTATCCATTATTAACTGCATTTTCTATTCCGATATCTCCAAAAATATATTTAAACATTGTATCTGCAAATGTTCTAAAACCAGGTACAAATGCATATGAAACACCTATTATCAAAATTGATGCAACAGATGTTATTGCCCATTTTCTGTATTTTTTAGGTTTTAACTCTTTTAATTTATCATTTAATCTTTCATCTAATTCATCTGGTATTTTTATATCTTCATTCTCAAATTCGCTTAATAATTTTTCTATTTCTTTCTCTTCATCTAAAAAATTTCTTTTATCTTTATTCATATTATCTCACCTCCAAATCCTTTTTCATATTTCTAAGAGCTGTATACATTTTTCCTTTTACAGTTCCTACAGGAACATCGAGTATATTCGCAATTTCATCTAATTTATAACCCATATAAAATTTCAATCTAATCATTTCTCTAACCTGTGGTTCTACCTTTTCCAAACTTCTTTCCAAATCAAGTTTTTCTTCTTGATTATCTGATTTTGACTTTATAATTCTAGAAGTTTCAACATCCTCCAAATATATTAATTTATTATTTTTGCTAATAATATTCTTAGCTTCATTTATAACAATTCTCAAAAACCATGTTTTGAAATATTGTGGTTCTTTTAAATTTTGTATATTTTTTAACCCCTTCTCCACGGCTTGTAAATATGCATCTATGCTGTCTTGTTCATTTTTTAATATTGTGTATGCTAGTTTATATCCCTCATTTTTTAAGCTATGTACTAGAAGGCTATAAGCTTTAAAATTTCCCTTGATTGCTTTTTTAATTAATTTTTCGTCCATTACTTTTACCTCCCTTCACATATTAGACTAATAAAGTTATTAAAAAGTTATAAATATTTTTCTAAATTCTATATGAATATACATTTGAATTAAATTTCTTCTGACTAAATGTATTTTCTAAAAATCCACACAAAAAAAGCATACAAAATATTTGACTATTTTGTATGCTTTTTAATAAAAATTATCTATTTAATTCCGAAGAATTTTTTAGCATTTTCTTTTGTTGCTTCACAAACTTTTTCATAAGAAATTCCTTTTTCAACTGCTATTGTATCAGCTACAAATTGCACTAGTGATGGATCATTTCTTTTTCCTCTATGTGGCGTTGGTGCCATATATGGTGAGTCAGTTTCTATTAATAATCTATCAAGAGGTATTTCTCTTACTACTTCTTTTGTTTTTTTGTTGTTTTTGAATGTTACTGTTCCTGATATTGAAATATAACATCCCATTTTAACATATTCTCTTGCTAATTCAACATTTCCACTATAGCAATGAAGTACGCATCCTATTTCAGGACTTTTTGTTGATTTTATAATCTCAAAAGTATCTCCATGTGCATCTCTATCGTGGATTATTATTGGTAATTTTAATTCATTAGCAAGTTCAATTTGTCTTTTGAACCATTTTTTTTGAAGTTCTTTATATTCAGCATCATAGTAATAATCAAGGCCTATTTCTCCGATTGCTACTACTTTTTCATTTTCAGTTGCCATTCTTTTAAGTTCTTCCATATCAGCTTCAGTTAAGTCTTTAACGTCATGTGGATGAACACCTACTGCTGCATATATGAAATCATATTTGTTTGCAAGTTCAACACTCTCAGCTGATGTTTTCATACAAGCACCTGGGTTAACAACTAAATCAACGCCTTTTTCATTAAGAGAAGAGATTAACTCTCCTCTATCTTCATCAAATCGTTCATCATTTAAATGTGCATGTGAGTCAAAAAGCATATTTACATCTCCTTATCTAACTTCACAACCATCATTTGCACCAACAGCAGTTGGTATTATTAAATCATCACCATCGTTACCTGCTGCAAGTATCATACCTTGAGATTCAACACCTCTTAATTTAACTGGTTTTAAGTTGCATACTACTATAACATCTTTTCCAACCATTTCTTCTGGTTTATACCATTTAGCTATACCAGATACTATTTGTCTAGTTTCTGAACCTAATTTAACTTGAGAAACTAAAAGTCTGTCTGCTTTTGGATGTTTTTCGCAGCTTAATACTTTACCTACTCTTAATTCTACTTTATCAAGATCATCTATTGTTATTTCTTCTTTATGTTGTAATGGAGCTTCTGTCACTTCTTCTTCCTCGTCTTTCTTTTCTGCAAATAATTCTTCAAGTTCTGCAACTTCTTTGTCTATGTCTAATCTTTGGAATAATATTTCACCTTTAGTTACTTTTGTACCTGGTTTTGTTAATCCAAATATTGCAGTACTTTCCCAATTTGTTAGCTCTTCACCTTCTATACCCATTTGAGCGTATATTTTCTTAGCTGTAGTGTTCATTATTGGGTTTATTAATGTAGAGAATATTCTTATTGATTCACATAAGTTGTATAAAACTGTATCTAATACATCTTTTTTGCTTTCGTCTTTTGCAAGTACCCATGGAGCAGTTTCGTCGATGTATTTGTTAGTTCTTCTTATTAATTTCCATACACCTTCTAATGCTTCGTGGAATTGCATTTTGTTCATTTGTTCTTCGAATATTCTTCTTGATTCTTTAGCTTGTTCTTTTAATGCTTCGTCAAATTCAGTAGCAACTTTTGGTTCTGGTATTATTCCACCATTGTATTTTTCAACCATTGCTATAGTTCTACTTACTAAGTTTCCTAAGTCATTAGCTAAGTCTGTGTTTATTCTTGTTACGAAGTTTCTATGAGTGTAACTTCCGTCTTGACCAAATGCGAATTCTCTTAATAGATAGTATTTTAATGTATCTATTCCGTATCTTTCTATCATTTGTTCTGGATAAACTATGTTACCTTTTGATTTACTCATTTTATCATTAGCAAATAATATCCAACCATGTCCAAATACTTGTTTAGATACTGGTAAATCTAATGCCATTAATAATGCTGGCCATATTATTGTATGGAATCTGATTATTTCTTTACCTACAACTTGTATATTAGCTGGCCAATATTTTTTGAATAATGAATCGTCTTCGCTCATATATCCTAATGCAGTTATATAGTTGCATAATGCATCTACCCAAACATATATAACGTGTTTTTCGTCGAATGGTACTTTTATACCCCAGTCGAATGTAGTTCTAGTTACACATAAATCTTCTAGACCTGGTTCTAAGAAGTTAGCTATCATTTCGTTAGCTCTAGCTTCTGGGAAACAGTAGTTAGGATTTTTGAATAACTCTTTTATTCTATCTTCATATTTAGATAGTTTGAAGAAGTATGCTTCTTCTTTTGCTACGTAAGTTTCTCTACCGCAGTCAGGGCATTTATCTCCATCTACTAATTGAGATTCTGTCCAGAAACTTTCGCATGGAGTACAATATCTTCCTTCGTATTCACCTTTATATATATCACCTTGTTCATATAATTTAGTGAATATTTTTTGGATTACTTTTGTATGTCTTGGTTCAGTTGTTCTTATGAAATCATCATAAGATATGTCCATAGTCTTCCATAATTTTTTTATGTCAGCTATCATACCATCTAAGTATTCCATTTCTGTCATACCAGCTTCTCTAGCTTTTGTTTGTATTTTTTCACCATGTTCATCAGTTCCTGTTAAGAATCTTACATCATATCCACAGAAACGTTTGAATCTAGCTATTGCATCTGTTGCAACAGTTGTATAAGTGTGACCTATATGTAATCTACCACTTGGATAGTATATAGGCGTTGTAATATAAAAAGTTTCTTTGCTCATTTTATTTCCTCCTTAGATTTTCAATATATTAAAAAAACTCGCCCCCTATGAAACCATAGGGGCGAGTTATATTCGCGTTACCACCCTAATTATCCAGATAAAACTGGATATCTTAGTAGACTGTTAACGAGTCCATCCGTCTTATCCTAAATTAATTCAGATAAGAAGCTCCAAGGCCATATTCAATAATCAATTCGACGCTAGCTTTCACCTTACCTAGCTCTCTGTGGATAAATTGGATTATCTACTCTTCTCTTCATTGCTTTTAAATAAATCAATATTTTTATATTATATAATTTTATTTATTATTTTCAATGGCTTTTTGAGCATAAGTTGTAGTTACTACAGAGTCATAAGGTATTTTTTCGTCCAATTCTCCACCTTCTATCATAACGTCCATAAGTCTATTTAAGCTGTCTTCTTTTAAAAGAGGATCTGATGACCAAGCATCTATTTCTTTATATTTATGGGCAACTATTTTTAAATCATCAAAAGAAGTATCTTCAAAGAAAGGTTGCATAGATTTTGCTATTTCTTCATCAGAAGCATTTTGAACCCATTGTTGTCCTTTATATAAAGCATTTGTAAATCTTTGAATTAAATCAGAGTTTTTATCCATATAAGATTTTGTAGCAGAATAACAAGTAAAAGGAATTTCACCAGCATCTTTTCCAACAGATGCTACCACATAGCCAGAACCTCCTTTTTCCAGTTGAGTAGCAGTTGGTTCAAAGGCAGTTGTATAATCGCCTTCACCTGCTGCGAATGCGCCGGCCATTACACCAAACTGAACATCTGTTCTTACGTTGACTTTGTCAGAACCTTTACCAATTTCCAAACCTTCATTTTTTAATAAATATTCTAAAGTCATTAGAGGAACTCCACCAGCTCTTCCACCAAGGATTTCTTTTCCTTTCATATCTTCATAAGAGAAGTTGTCATTTTTTTCTCTAGAAACTATGAAACTACCATCTCTTTTTGTAAGTTGGGCAAAATTGATAGCATAGTCGTCACTGCCTTGTTTGTAAACATAAATAGAAGCTTCTGGTCCCATAAGTCCAATATCTGCTTCACCTGATATTAAAGCAGTCATAGTCTTATCAGCACCTTGTGCATCAATTAAATCAACTTCTATACCTTCTTCTTCAAAAAATCCTTGTGTTATGGCAGCGTATTGTGGTGCATAGAAAACAGAATGTGTAACTTCGGCAATAGTTATTTTGTCTAGCTTTTTTGAATCTTCTTTGTCAGTAGAAGAACATCCCACTAAGGAGCAAACACTTAGGGATAGGGCACTTGCAAGTGCTATTATTTTTTTGTGCATAATTAAATCCCCCTCAAAAATCATGATACTATATATTATTAATATGGATTATTAATTGTTACATAAAATTTAATATAACCAAGAACTTCGTTACTCACAAATTAAAAGAGCCTCCCAAAAGAGACTCTTTTTCTATATAATTTTATTTCCTAACTTAACTAAATTTCTAAGCTTCAGCCAAACTAACTTTTTCACTTTGTTTAGCTTGTTTAGGAAGTCTATTATCAATCACATTCATCAAGTTGTCACAGCATTTATGAACATCAACTACTACATTATCACCTACAACAACTAAACTTTCAACGACATTCTCTTTTAAAGGAGCTTTAGTAACTACTTTATATAAATCAACTTCATAAACAGAGGCAATTTTTCTAGCTAACTCTTCATTATTAAATTCAATATTTTCATCTATAACCTTATTAACAAATTGTACTCTACCATCTGTATTAGTATAGGTACCTTCCACACTCATAGGACCACTTCCAGGAAGTACTACATTACTATTCTTACAAGTATCAGTCATATGAGTATCAACTGTCATGACAAATTCTAAATTATCTAAAATATCATCGCCTAATACACAAGGATCTTCACCAAAGCATAAAAGAGCTTTTACATTTGCCATCTCTTCTATTCCCTTATCTATCCCCATATCTACTAGACCTTGAGAATTATTTTTACCTTTTATTTGAACTATTCCATTCCTAGGAGCACCTATATGATTAGATACTAGAGCAATATTACCAATCATAGTAGCAGCATCTACTGATAATACATTTTCTTGGAATACTATCATGGCTTTTTTAGCATTATTATAAGCACTAGCTACTTCTTTTATTTCATCAGATACAAAAACATTTTCTAATGATTTTTTTAATTCTAAAAGATTTGTAAGAGATAAATTATCTTTTTCATCCACTAAGTATTTAGCAATTTCTTTTAAAGCATCTAAGTTATTTCCTGTATAAATAACTTTTTCAGCAAAATCAAAGTTAACTACTTCTACTCCAACTGGATTTATCACATAAACCTTCGCACCATTTTCAGCTGCTTGTTTTAATTTAAGTTGAACAACAGGGTTCTTTTCCATAATATATCCAAATACAAGGATAACATTAGTAGATAATAATTCATCCATAGTATTAGGAGATTTATCTACTCCTAGTACTTTCTTAAGACCACTTTCTACATGGTTAAAGCAAAGAGTTTTAGCTCCCATTGCATCAGCCAATTTCTTAATAACAGAAGCTTCTTCATTAGTAAATCTATCAGAAATAGATACAGCAACTGAATCTTTTCCATATTTTGTAGCTATGCTTTCTGCCTTCTTAGCCACAAGTACTATTGCTTCATCATAAGAGCATTCTCTAAATTTGTCCCCATCCTTAATTAAAGGCTTAGTTAATTTTCCTTCTAGTACAGAACAGTCAAATCCCCACTTACCTTTACCACAAAGTAAGCCTTTGTTTACTGCACCATTTTTATCAGGGTTAGATTTAATCAACATACTTCCACAAGATTCAACTTGAAGAGAACATCCCACAGAACAATAAGAACAAGTAGTATTAGTTACCTTAGTTTCTAGTGGAACTTCTTTAGCAACACTTTGACGCTCTTGAAGAGCTCCTGTTGGACAAACACTTACACATTGACCACAACTCATACAACCACTATCAACAAGATGTTGTTCTAGTGCAGGTTTAACTACAGTATCAAATCCTCTATGAACAAGCCCTAGAGCACCAACACCCATTACTTCATCACAAACCCTTACACATAAACCACATAATATACATTTGTTAGGGTCCCTAACTATGAATGGATGATTATCTTCAAATTCTATAACATTTTTCTCTCCTGCAAATCTTTCAGGATGAACATCATATTTATTAGCTAAATCTATTAACTTACATTCAAAGTAATCATGACAACCACATTCTAAACATCTAGAAGCATCTTTTAGAGCCTTTTCTTCATCATATCCAAATACTACCTCTGTGAAGTTATCTTTTCTTTCATCAGCTTCTAGTTGATCCATAACTGGTCTACACATTCTTTCTCTATCTTCAAAAGTCTTTTCAGTAATATCAAATCTTTCCACTACAAAAGGTTTTTCATATTTTAAAACTTCTCCATTTAAATAAGCATCTATACTTTCACTTACCTTCTTAGCATCTGCTATGGCTTCCACTGCTATGGAAATCTTATCATTACCACAGTCTCCTCCAGCAAATACACCTTCCATACTCGTCATGAAAGTATCTTTATCATAAGCTATAGCACCTTTTTTAGTTTTGTCCAAATCATCAAACTTAGAAGCATCCACTGCTTGACCTATGGCAAGTATCATAGTATCTACTTTTATAGTTTCTGTTTTACCTTCTACTGGTACTGGTCTTCTTCTACCTGATGCATCAGCTTCACCAAGTTCCATAACTTGAAGTACAACTTCTTTTACTCTGCCATTTTCATCTGCTACAACTTCTATAGGATTAGTTAAATTTTTAAATATAACGCCTTCTTCTTCAGCTTCTGTAATTTCCACCATATCAGCAGGCATTTCATTTTTTGTTCTTCTATATATATTATAAACTTTCTTAGCTCCAAGTCTTACAGCAGTTCTACAAGCATCCATAGCAGTATTACCACCACCAACTATGGCCACATTTTTTCCTAAATCTATTTCTTCATTTCTAACAACTTTTCTTAGAAAATCTATACCACCTATAACACCCTGGCTATCTTCTCCTTTACATCTAACACCAGTAGATACCCAAGCACCAATCCCTAGTAGCACTGCGTCGTATTCTCTTCTTATTTTTTCAAAAGAAACATCTACTCCCACCTTAGTGTTAGTAATCATTTTTACGCCCATGCTTTCGATTAGTTTTATCTCTTCATCAAGAACAGCCTTTGGAAGTCTATACTCTGGTATACCATAACGTAACATTCCTCCTAGACGAGGCATAGATTCTATTATAGTTACATCATGACCTTTTTGTCTAAGGAAATATGCGCTAGATAGACCCATTGGTCCACCACCTATTATTGCCACAGACTTATTAGTATCAGCTTTTATATCAGGTATGTATGAATTACCACCTTTTAAATCCCTATCTGCCACAAATCTTTTTAAGTTTGCAATGGAAATTGGTTCATCTACCAAGCTTCTTCTACATTTTTCTTCACATGGATGAGGACATACCCTACCTATGGCAGCTGGAAGAGGAATTTTATCCTTTACAAGCTCTAAAGCTTTCTCATATTCACCATTGGCAATTAAACCTACATACCCTTGACAATCTGTGCCAGCAGGACATGCAAGAGCACAAGGTGGTCTACAATCTCCCACGTGATTGCTTAATAATAATTCTAAATTAGTCTTTCTAGACTCAACTACCCTTTTTGTATTAGTTTTTATAATCATATTAGGTGAAATTTCTGTAGCACAAGCCTTAAGTAATTTTGGCATACCTTCGCACTCTACTACACATAAACCACAAGCACCATATATCTTAGTTCTTTCATCAAAGCATAGGGTAGGAATGAAAACATCATTTTCCCTAGCAACTTCTAAAATTGTTTGACCAGGTATACCAAATACCTCTTTACCGTCAATATTTAGTCTGAATTTTTTCATAAAACTATCCTCCCCCCTAATCTCTAACTATGGCATCAAATTTACAAGTTTCTTCACATCTACCACATCTAATACATACATCTTGATTAATAGTGTGCATTTCTTTTTTATTTCCACTAATAGCCTCAACTGGACATTTCTTAGCACAAGCACCGCAGCCTCTACAGTCTTCATTTATGTTAAATGAAATCAATGATTTACAAGATTTTGCAGTACATTTTTTATTGTAAATATGATCTTCATATTCATTTCTAAAATATTTTAATGTAGTTAATACTGGATTAGGAGCAGTTTGACCTAGACCGCACATAGCACCGTCTTTTACCTTATAAGCTAACTCTTCTAGAAGTTCTATATCTCCATCTTTGCCTTCACCCTTTGTAATTCTCTCCAATATCTCTAACATTCTCTTTGTACCTATACGACAGTAGTTACATTTACCACAAGATTCTTTTCTTGTAAAATCAAGGAAGTATCTTGCCATATCTACCATACAAGTAGTTTCATCCATAACTATCATACCACCAGAACCAACTATTGCCCCAGTCTTAGTTATGTTTTCATAATCAACAGGAGTATCTATAAGAGAAGCTGGAATACATCCACCAGAAGGTCCACCCATTTGAACAGCCTTGAACTCCTTGTCGTTTTTTATTCCTCCACCTATACCAAATATAACATCTCTAAGTTTAAGTCCCATAGGCACTTCCACAAGACCACCTTTTTTTATCTTACCAGCAAGGGCAAATACTTTTGTACCCTTACTCTTATCAGTACCCATAGCACCAAAAGCAGCTCCACCATTATTAATTATCCAAGCTACATTGGCATAAGTTTCCACATTATTGATATTTGTAGGTTTTTGCCAATAACCCTTAGCTGCTGGGAAAGGTGGTTTAAGTCTAGGCATACCTCTCTCACCTTCCAAAGAAGCAATAAGAGCAGTTTCTTCACCACAAACAAAAGCACCAGCACCGGCTTTTATTCTTAAATCAAAATCAAAACCACTGCCAAAAATATTTTTACCAAGATAACCTTTCTCACGAGCTTGACTCATGGCAATTTCTAGTCTATGTATAGCTAGTGGATACTCAGCACGAACATAAATAATACCTTCAGTTGCACCCATAGCATATCCACCTATAATCATTCCCTCAATAAGAGAATGTGGGTCACCTTCAAGTACAGATCTATCCATAAATGCTCCAGGATCTCCTTCGTCAGCATTACATACTATATATTTTTGATCAGCCTTATTTTGAAGTGCAGCATTCCATTTAAACCAAGTAGGGAAACCTGCTCCACCTCTACCTCTAAGACCAGACACTTTTATTTCTTCTATTACTTCTTCTTGTTTCATAGAAGTAACTACTTTCTTAGTAGCTTCATAACCACCAACAGCTATATACTCTTCTATTTTTTCTGGATTTATTAAACCACAATGTCTAAGTACTACCCTCTTTTGTTTTTCTAAAAATAATTTATCTTCATCAGATATGGCTAAATCACTAGCAACTTGACCATTTACTAAATGTTGTTCTACTATTTCTTCAACTTTATCTGCTTTTACTTTCACATATCTTGTCATATTATCATTATCATCATATATATCTACAATAGGCTCTAAGTAACAAGTTCCAACACAGCCTGTAATATCTATTTTTACATCTAAGTTCTTTTCTTCAATAAGTTTTTCAAACTCTGCTGCAGTTTTCTTTGCACCAGTTGCTACACCACAACTACCTTGCCCAATTATAACCTTCATACTATTCACCCCCTATGATCTTTCTTTGATTTCTGTTAATATTTGCTTAACAGAATCTTTAGTTAAGTTTCCATAAGTTTCATCACCATCAGCACTTTTTATCATCATAACAGGTGCCAAAGAACAACATCCTAAACATGCCACATTATTTATAGTAAATAAACCATCTTCTGTCGTTTCCCCATCTTGAACTCCTAAAAATTCACAAACGGATTCAGCAATCATTTCAGAACCATTTACATGACATGCAGTTCCTTGACATAGCATTACTAAATATTTTCCTATTGGTTGTAATCTAAACTGTGCATAAAAAGTTGCAACACCATAAATTTTGGCTGTTTTTATACCAGTAGCTTCTGAAATATAATTCATAGCATCAATTGAAATATATCCATATAAATCTTGAGTTTTTTGTAAAATAGTAATAAGACTTCCAGGTACTTTTGCATATTTGTCTAATACGGGATCTAATTCTTTGAAGTCCTGACATTTTTCAGTCCCGCAACAGCATTTTTCACTCATTTAATTCCCCCCTAATTTCAAAATAGTATCTATATTATGTATATGTACTACCAATTATAATATTAGCAAAAAATGGTAATAACCGCAAATAAAAAACTAGACATTTTGTTATATTTTTAACCATATTGTTGTTTTTATAGACCTATTTTTTCTATCATATATTATTCTTATTTATAGTAATTTTTTTATTCAATAATAAAGCTTCTACTTTAAATTTAAAAGTAGAAGCTTTATGTTATGCATTTTCAAATGTGTATATGGCATCTATTCTTGTTGTAAAAATATTTTCATTAGTACATCCTATATATTTAGCATATTTTCTTACCTTTTCTTTTGCCATTTCTATATCTGAAACACCTTTATCCATTAATTCTTTAATATATATATCCATTAAAGAACCTTTGTATTCTTTCATATCAAAACCTAAATAATAAGCTAAGTTTTCTATCTCCCTAGAAAAATCTCCATCTTCCTTTATTAAAAACTCATAAACTTCTCTTCTATAAGGATTAGACATTATAATCTTTTGTATAACCTTCCATCCATCTAGCTTATTTATAAACCCATCTTTGTAATTATTAAAAAGTGCATTTGATTGTCTTATTGATTTCTTATCAATATATGAATTTACTTCTGTAACTCCATTTTCCATTAAAGCATCTACTATGGCATAATGTATATTAAAACAATCATCAAATAAATATTCAGAAAGCTTATGAATAATAGGTTTTATATCAAAAAACTTATTGCTCTTTTTGTTTTTATTACTAGTTGCTAAGTCTCTATTCACGTTATTAAATAATCTCTCAAAGTCTAAATACTTTTCACAGTAAATTTCTTTAAATAAATTAAAATCAATAGTTATAATATTATAACCAACTATAGTTTCCACACCTTTTCTAATAATTTCATTTATCAAGTTGTTACCAAATTCCAAATGTTTTTCATTTAAATGCTTATTACTTGTTATATTGTCTAAACAATATTTTTCAAATGATTTAGCTGCATCTTCTCCATACTCTTTAAAATTTTTTCTTATTGTATTGTAATTATCTCTTTTTTCATCAAATTTTATAATGGCACCGTTTATATCAAATGTAATCATATTTCCTCCTCCTAAAAATCAAATATTATTTCATTTTATTACTTATTATTTGATTTTTAGGGGGCTATTCCTTCTAAATAAATAATTTGTCTAAAACTTCTTCTAAATAATGTTGAAAATACCAAGAATTATTGGAATAAACATGGATGGTAGCAAATTAGCTACTTTTATTTGAGATACTTTTAACGTATTTAATCCTAGAGCAAATATAAGTAAACTTCCAACACAAGTCATATAAGTTACAACACTGTCGCTTAATATTCCAGATAATAAACTTGCTCCTATGGCTATAACACCTTCATATAAAAATACTGCAATACTTGATAAAATAACTCCTATTCCCAAAGATGCTGCAAAAAAAATAGAAGAAACTCCATCTAATACGGATTTGGCAAATAAAGTAGAATGATCTCCACTTAATCCACTTTGTATAGAACCCACAACAGCCATAGCACCTACACAAAATAATAAACTGGCTGATATAAATCCTCTTGATAAATTATTTTCATCACTATTTTCACTACTTTTTCTACTCAATTTATTATCCATATACTGGCCAAATTTATTTAACAATTTATCTAAATCAATTAACTCACCAATAACTGCTCCTATACAGATACAAATTATAACATAGAGAGGATTATCTCCTTTTAATGCACCAGATATACCCATATACATTACTACAAGAGATATACCATCCATAATAGTTTTATTTAATCTTTCTGGTATCCCCTTATTAATAATTAAGCCAACTACTCCTCCTGCAATAACTGCTATAGTATTGACAATTACTCCTAACATATTCTCCCCCCTTTTTTTATTAGATACAATAAATGTTATATTTCTTAAGCTCTTTTAGCAATATTATTAATTATTTTCAGCTAAACTTATAAATTTTTCTGGGTCTTGCGCAAAATCTTCAAAAGATGATTTTGTAAAAATTATATCTTCGCCTAAAAAACGTTTATATCTCATTTCTTCTTTTTCCAAAGCAGAAGAAAGCTTATTTGTATGATTATTTATAACTATAAATTTAAGTGGTTTATTATCTCTAGTAGTTTGAACTCTTTTTAACATATATTTAATATGCATATCAGCTTCAGGAAAAGAATATCCACAAAATATAATTAAATCAGCTTCTCTAAAAGCATGTTCTGCCTTATTCCATACTAAACTTAAATATACATTTGACATATTTTTAAAATAAGTGGGAGGAACTATAATTGGAACTGTATATTCCCTACAATTTAAGCAAGTTGCATCTTTTTGATTATTTAATATCCTCATTACACCACCTTCATAAGGTGTTAAGGTCAAGCTAGAACATATGGGACAATATAACCAGTTTAAAGATCCGTGTATTTTATACAACTTAACAGTATCCCCCTTAGGTCTTTTCCAAGTGCTTTCTTTATAATTAAAGTTTGTAAAATCCACACCATAATCTAGCATAATAGGCATTTTCTTTTTATCATATAATTTTGATATTGTGTTATCTATATGAATATCATAATTTACACTTATAAAAGTTGTATCTAAAAGCCTATTTGATTTTATTAAATTTTTTAATAATAATTCGTGGTATTTATTACTTTCTTTAGAAGCATTGTTGATAGAATTTGCTGTTAACAAAATTAAATATTGTCTCAATAAGTTAATGGACGTATTTTTATTATTATAAGTATCTGTGCCAAAATTTTTAAATGCTTCCATTCTTTGATCTGCCATATCAAGTATTCCAAGTACCTCTTCAAAGGTTGGAAAATTAACTTTATCTATATTATCATCTAATACGTCTATATTAAATATCTCTTTAAAGAAATTTACTAGCTTCTTGTTCATTTCACTATCTGGATGTTTTGGTAGATTATATTTAAAATATCTTGAAAAAATTTCATTTTGTATTGGTAAATTTTCTGCTGCAGAAGCTCCTGCACCTAAAAAAATACATATCTTCATCATATCAACTCGCCTTCATTAAAATATATTTACAATAAGATAATAACAAAAAAAGTCTCAATATATTTATATTAAGACTTTTTTTTATGATTATTCTATTTATTTATTTTTTTAATATATTCAATTGCTTTTAGTGTTCCCATTTTAGAGTGGTCAAATGTAAGTCCACCTTGGAAGTAAACATTGTAAGGAGGTCTTATTGGTGCATCGGCACTAAGTTCTATCGAAGAACCTTGTATAAATGCTCCTGCTGCCATTATAACTTCATCTTCATATCCAGGCATTGCCCATGGTTCTGGTTTAACATAAGAATCAACTGGAGCTGCAGCTTGAACACCTTGACAAAATGCTATAACTTCATCAGCATTTTTAAGTCTTACAACTTGTATAATATCACTTCTTAAATCATCATATTTAGGAAGTACTTCATATCCTAATTTTTCAAACATTCTCGCACAATAAATTGCACCCATAACTGCTTGTGATGTTATATATGGAGCCATAAAGAACCCTTGAAGAACAGTTCTAGTAGTTCCAAAAGTAAGACCACATTCTTTACCTATACCTGGTGTAGTTAATCTATAAGATATCATTTCAACTAAATCTTTTCTACCAGCTATATATCCACCAGTTAAAGCAAGGCCTCCACCTGGGTTTTTAATTAAAGACCCAGCCATTATATCTGCTCCAACTTCTGTTGGCTCTTTAGTATCTAAGAATTCTCCATAACAATTATCAACCATTACTATTAAATCCTTATTTACTGATTTAACTACTTCTATAGCTTCTTTTATATCATCTATTGATAAAGATTTTCTCCAAGAATATCCCTTAGATCTTTGAATCATTACAAGCTTAGTTCTTTCATTAATTTTTTTCTTAACACCTTCTAAATCTATGTTTCCATCAGGTAAAAAGTCCACATCTTGATATGTTACACCAAACTCTTTAAGTGAGCCTTTTTCTTCTCTTATACCTATTACACCTTGAAGAGTATCATATGGCTTTTCAGTAATTGAAAGTATTTCATCTCCTGGTCTAACTATTCCTTGTATACATAAACTTAGAGCGTGAGTACCATTTACTATTATTGGTCTAACTAAAGCATCTTCTGCTCCAAATACATCCGCATATATTTCTTCTATTTTTTCACGACCAATATCATTATATCCATATCCAGTAGTCCAGTTAAAATGATTATCACTTAGATTAGCTCTTTGCATAGCTCTAAGAACTTTATACTGATTAAATTCTCTTATTTCTTTTATTTTATCAAATTGATCTTTTATATCTTCCATTACTTCATTAGATAATTCAAATGTTTCATCATCTAACCCATAATATTCTTTTAATAATTCACTTGTTTCTTTAAGCACTTATATCACCTATTTTCTTATATTTGTCATTTCAACTTGTCACCTTAAGAATTTTATCATAGTAAAAATTACAGTGCAAGATTTAAAAAGAAAAAAGGCCCTTATATTAACCTATAATTATTGTAGGTTAATATAAGGGCCTTTTTATAATCTATTATTTTTGGTTTGTATTTTGTAAATTAATATTTTTGCCTGGTACTATTGTAGAAACTGCATGTTTGTAAATTAAATTTTGTTGTCTGTTTTCACTTTCTAATAATACTATGTAACTATCAAATCCCTTTACATATCCTTTAATTTGAACACCATTCATTAAAAATATTGTTACAGGAACTCTTTCTTTTCTTGCATTATTTAAAAATAAATCTTGTAAATTTAAAGCAGTGTTTTTCATTAACAATATCCTCCCGACTAAATTATATTTAGATACATTTACTTTTATATTTATAATATAATATTATACATTTTTAAATATATTTTCAATATAGTTCAAAATATCTTCCTTTAGTATTTCACTATTATCATATTTATCTAAATCAAACCATTTACTTTCTTTATATCTTTTAAACCAAGTTATTTGTCTTTTAGCGTATCTTCTAGAATCTCTTTTTATTATTTCTATAGCTTCATCTAAACTATACTCGCCTTCTAGATATTTTACTATTTCTTTATAACCAATACCTTGCATAGATATTAAATTCTTATCATATCCAATATCTAATAAATGTTTAACTTCATCTATTAAATTATTTTCCATCATAAGATCTACTCTTTTATTTATTCTTTCATAAAGAACTTCTCTATCTCTATTTAAGACTATAATAATTGGCTGATAATTTTCATTATATTTTAATTCAGTAGAAAAGTCTTGCATTTTCTTTCCATCTAAACATACTTCTAAAGCTCTTATTACTCTTTTAGTATTGTTTTTATGAATACGATTAGCTGCATCTTCATCTAAAGCTCTTAATTTTTCATGCATATAATCTATGCCCTTTTCCTTTAACTCAAGTTCTAATTCTTCTCTTAGCTTTGAGTTACTATTAGATTTTGCAAAATCCATATCATATATTAAAGAATTTAAATATAATCCAGTTCCACCAGTAACTAAAACTTTTTTTCCTCTATCATCTATATCTTTTATATATTTATTAGCTCTTTTTTGAAATTCTGACACAGAAAAAGCATAATCTGGTTTAACCTCATCTATAAGATGATGAATTACTCCATCCATTTCTTCTTTTGTAACTTTTGCACTACCCACATCCATATATTCATATATTTGCATAGAATCAGCAGAGATTATTTCTGCATTTAAATCCTTGGCAAGTTCTATGGATAAAGCTGTTTTGCCCACGGCCGTAGGCCCTGTAAGTATGATAAGTGGTATTTTCTTCATAATATTCCTTTCTTACATAATTCTTTTAAACATTTTTTCTATTTCTTTTTTTGATATTTCAACTATTGTTGGTCTACCATGAGGACAAGTAAATGGATTTTCACACTTTTCCATTTGTAAAAGAAGCTTTTTCATTTCTATGATATGAATTTTATCATTGGCCTTTATTGCTGCTCTACATGCCATAGAAGCAAATTTATCTCCCTTTAAATCATAACTACTACTTAAATCCTCCATATTATCTATTATTTGAAGTATAAACTTTTCACTTTCTGGTGTTCCAAATATAGTTGGTACTCCCCTTACCATAATGTGATTATTTCCAAATAACTCAATTTCAAAACCAAAATTTAAAAATAAATCCATATTATTTTCTATTTTCATCATGTCCACATTGGAAAATTCCATAACTATGGGGTCAAGTAACATCTGCATATCAATTTTATGATTTTTAAATTTTTTCATATATTCTTCATAAAGTACTTTTTCATGGGCAGCATGTTGATCTAATAAATACATGGCTTCATTTTTTTCTAATACTATATAAGTGTTTAAAATACTTCCCACAACTCTAAAATCTGTTATAGAAAATCTATTTTCACTTTTTATATTTTCTTCACTTATTTGATTTAATTCTGCTTTTTTATCATTTTTTTCATTTAAAGAATTAAGTTCATCAAAACTAAATGATTTGCTCACATCAACTACACCATCTATAAAAAATTCATTTTTTTTATTTTCTATAGATTGAAGCTTTATTTCTTTTTCTATATTATTTGAAGTAATTGTATTATCTTTTACTTTTTCTTTATTAGCTTTATTTTCTTCAACTTTATTATTTCTACTTAAAGCTTCTGATAAGGACATAAATGAATTAAGCTCTGAAAAATCATTTTTAGGCGTAGCCTTATTTAAATTCTTGTCTTCTTCATTTTCTTTATTCAAATTATTAAAAGTTTGTAGGTAAGCTTCTTTTTCTTGTAAATAAGTTTCTTTACTTTCGTTTACTTTAAATTTATCGTCATAATTTTCATATTTTCCAATTAAAGCCGTATTTAACAATTTCTTTTTAAGTAAATCCCTAATCTCTATATATAAATCCTTGTCATTTTCAAATTTTATCTCCATTTTTGTTGGATGAATATTTACATCAATTTTAGCTGGATTTATATCTATATTTAAAAAACACACTCCATGTTTATTTATAGGAATAATACTTTTATATGCTTCATTTATGGCATCTAATATAATTTTACTTCTCACATATCTGTTATTTATATAAATATGTTGTAAATTTTTATTAGAACGATAAATATTATTATTTCCAATATATCCATTAATATTACAGAAACTTCCCTCTTCGTTAATCTCAATAAGATTTTCCACAATTTCTTTTCCATAAATACTTCTAATAACAGAAATAAGTTTATTATCTCCTGGAGTATTTAACATTAATTTTCCATTATTTATATATTTAAACTGAACATTAGTATTTCCTATGGCCAACTTATTGATTAAATCACTTATATTTATAGTTTCAGCATGTGTTGACTTTAAGAATTTTTCTCTAACAGGCGTATTGAAAAATAAATCTTTAATTATTATGGTAGTTCCATTTTTAGTTCCTACAGGCTCTTTTAAAACCTCTTTACCACCTTCAAGTACTACCTTTGTACCTAATGGTTCATCTTTAGTCTTTGTAATCATTTCCAAACGAGAAACAGAAGCTATAGAAGCTAATGCCTCCCCCCTAAAACCTAAAGAATACAAATCATAAAGATCATCTATCTTTTTAATTTTACTAGTAGCATGTCTTAAAAAAGATTTATCAACTTCACTAGAAGGTATTCCTTCACCATTATCTGTAATTCTTATTTGTTTTTTCCCACCATCAACTATATCTATAACTATTTGTGTAGAAGAGGCATCTATAGAATTTTCTATTAATTCTTTAGTAACAGAAGAAGGTCTTTCGACCACTTCTCCTGCTGCTATTTTATTTATAGTTAAATCATCTAATATATTAATTATCTTTGTCATATAATACCTCCAAAGAATTAGTATCTTAAGTTAAAATTATTTATTTTTAACTTTTTTTTGAAGACTAAACAGTGCATTCATAGCATCTAGTGGAGTCATACTTAATATATCTAAATTTTTAATTTCATCTAATATATTATCATCTTCATTTACAATTGCAAAAGATATTTGATCTTCACTTATTGCTACTTCTTCATTTATTTTATTATTTATTTCTTCAAAATCATGATTTAATTTTTCATAATCTTTTTTTAGTTTTTTATAGTTTTTATTTAAATTTTCTTTTTCTATTTTTAAAGCTTCAAATTCATTTTTTAAATTACTTTCTTCTAGTCTTTTTAGCTCTATTTCTAAATTTGATAAAGAATTTACATTGTTAGAACTTATGTTCGTTTTATCTAAATTTTTATCTTCATTATTAGCTATACCATTTATGGCGTAGCCATTATATATATGATTTTTTTCTAAATCCTTTAAAAGTTCAGATGATCTAGTAATTACCTCATCTGGAAGCTTAGCAAGTTTGGCTACATATATTCCATAACTTTTATCAGCTGCTTGGTCGATAATTTTTCTAAGGAAAATTATATTTTCTCCATCATCCTTAACTGCTATTGAGTAATTTTTAACTTCCTTAAATTCATTTTCCAGCTCTGTTAATTCATGATAATGAGTTGCAAATAAAGTTTTACACTTAATATGTTTTTCAATATATTCCACTATAGACCAAGCTAAACTTATACCATCATAAGTAGAAGTCCCCCTACCTATTTCATCTAAAATAACTAAACTTTTATCTGTAGCATTTTTTAATATATGAGAAACTTCACTCATTTCTACCATGAAAGTAGATTGACCTTGAGATAAATCATCACTTGCCCCAACTCTCGTAAATATTCTATCGCAAATTGGTATATCTGCATAATCTGCCGGTACAAATGACCCCATATGAGCCATTAAAGTAATAATAGCAGTTTGTCTCATATAAGTAGATTTACCTGCCATATTTGGCCCTGTAATTATATTAATAATATTTTCTCCGCTATTTAAATAAGTATCATTTGGCACAAAGTTTTCTTCACCAACAATACTTTCAATAACTGGATGACGTCCATTTTTTATATCAAGTTTATTATCATTATTTATATTTGGTTTAACATAATTATTTATATGAGCCACTGTGGCAAAAGAAGTAAATACATCTATATTTGCAATTATTCTAGCCACATTTTGAATTCTATCAATATTATTGTATATAATTTGTCTTATCTTAACAAAAATCTCATATTCTAAAGATTTTATTTTTTCTTCTGCATGAAGTATCTTATCTTCTATTTCTTTTAACTCTTCTGTTATAAATCTTTCTGCATTACTTAGAGTTTGCTTTCTTATATATCTGCCTTCTAAATCTAAGTTTGCTAAATTTACCTTAGTTATTTCTATATAATAACCAAAAACTTTATTAAATCCTATTTTTAAAGATTTAACTCCTGTTTTTTCTCTTTCATTATTTTCAATTTCTTTTATCATGAAAGCACCATTTTTAGAAATATTTCTAAGCTCACTTAATTCTTCATTATAAGAAGATTTTATTATATTTCCGTCTTTAATTGTAATACTTGGCTCTTCCATAATAGATTCATTTATTAGCTCATAAATATCACTTAAATCTTCCATCATATCTATATATTTTTTTATAGTTGTACCACTACAATTAGCTATTCTTTCTTTTAATAGCGGCAGCTTCTCTATAGAATTTCTTAAGTGAATCATTTCCTTTGGAGTTACCTTTTCAAAGGCAATTTTCCCACAAATTCTTTCTATGTCGTAGACATTTTTTAGAATTTCAATTAAATCTTCTCTTAAAGAAAAATCATCTTTAATTTCTTCTATAACATCTAATCTTTCATCTATTCTTTTTTTATTAACTAAAGGCTCTTCCACATATTTTCTAAGAAGTCTTCCACCCATGGCAGTGGATGTTTTATCAAGTACATGAAGTAGTGAACCTTTTTTCTTAGAGCCTCTAATAGTTTGAGTAAGCTCTAAGTTTATTCTAGTAAACATATCAAGTACCATATATTCCATTGGATTATATATATTTACTGAATTTATATTAGATGTAATTTGCTTTTGTGTATTGTATATATAGTTTAGCAATATACATAAACTTATTTTTATTAAATTATTTTCATCAAATTTTAAAGAAGCTAAATATTCTTTTGTAAAATATTCATCAAGTATAGCCTCATCTAAATAATCATTTGAAAAGCTTTCATTTATATAAATATTACCTAGTGTTGCAATATTATTTAAATTTTCTTTGAAGCTTATTTCATTTAAAATAATTTCCGAAGGACTAACTTTAGCAATTTCTTCTATAACTTTGTCTTTATCTATACAAGTGGCGTTAGCCTCTCCTGTACTTATATCCACATAAGAAAGACCTATTTTATCATTCACCTTATAAAGTGACATTAAGTAATTATTCTTTTTATTTTCAAGTAAATTTCCTTCTAAAACCGTTCCAGGTGTTACTACCCTTATAACTTCTCTTTTAACTATTCCTTTTACACTTTGAGGATCTTCCATTTGTTCCCCAATGGCAACTTTATATCCAGCTTCTACTAATTTTGATATATATGAAGCGGCAGCATGAAAAGGTATCCCACACATTGGTGCTCTTTCTTCCAGCCCGCAAGATTTTCCTGTTAAAGCTATTTCTAATACCTTTGAAGCTACTATTGCATCTTCAAAGAACATTTCATAAAAATCCCCTAATCTGAAAAATAAAATACAATCAGGATACTTATCCTTACATTCAAAATATTGTTTCATCATGGGAGTAAGTTTTTGTCTATCAATCTCCATATGTCTACCTCCTTGTCTTTTGTTATTATATCATATAACACAATTTATATGTTAAGGTATAAAAAATTTGCTTTCTTATAATTTAATAATTATCTAAATATTAAAAAGAGCCATTTATAACTTCTTATAAACAGCTCTTTTTGCTAAGATATAATATATAATGATATTTTTTAATAATTTCTAACTATTCTTACCAACAATTTTAGATAATGCAGCAACTACTGCTATAAATATGATTGCCCATACAATTAGCATAAAGGCCCAAGCTGTTCCAGTCATAACAACATCTCCTTAAAATTCATATTTATATAATTATATGCAATATAAGGAGTTTTTTCAACTTAATATAAAATATAAAAAAGTTTTTTTATGGTTTTTACCTACTATTTTTTAAAATAGTTCTTAAAGACAAGAATACTGCTGCTGATATAACTAAAAATACTGTACCCATAAATAACCAAGCCACTGTAGTCATATCATCCACTCCTTTTTCTTTTTATTATATTATATTTAACGTTAAATATCTTCACTATTAACACTAACTTAACAAATTTTACAAAATCTTAAAGTTATCTTAGCATATCATAGTATCAAATTACCATCTTCTCCAAATGATATTTCTTTTTCATTACTTATTATTTCTACTTTGTTTTTTTCAACTACACTATCATAAGCTACTTTACTCATATACAATTCATTTAAATTTTTTGTATTTTCTATAATAACTAGTTTTATCTTATTACTATCTAAAATACCGCAGGTTTTAGCGCAAGCTTTAATTACAAGTTCATCATTATCTAAAATCATAGGAAGCTTAATACTATTTGGTTCTGTGGAAGTTAATGCATTTAAGTATGTATAGTCAAAATTAATTTTATTATATAATTTTTTAGTTGCAAAATCAGCTAAACCTACTCCATTTGCATTACCTAAAGATTCATTACTTAAATCAAGTATACCAACCTTCGTTATATTGGGACCACCAGAAGCTGCTTTTGTATGAAATCTACCTATAACATTTGTATCCATACCTGTTCCACTTATATTTTTGCCTATTTCTTTTACTATCAATACATCTATATCATCCAAATATATTCTTGGCATCAATGATTTTGATTTTTGCAAAATTTGTGGTTCCCTTTGTAAAATTTCATTCTTATCTAATACAAAAATATCTGCAACTTCATCATATCCATTTTCTATTGTACAAACTCCACCTATTATTTTTAATTTTTCCAAAGAAACTTTAGCACAAGCTAAAATATTATCTGCCATATGTTCAAAACGCTCAGCGTGTATAGCATCTGCCCCTTTTCTTTTTCCAAGGCCTATAGATATCATCTTTATTAGCCCACTTTCATATTTGCCTCGAAAAGATGTATGCATTTTTACACGATTAAATATTATTATACCATCTGCCCTATAAGCGTTCTTATCAATATAAACAGGCAAATTATCATGAGCGTAGCCTATCTTTACCACATCCATAGATGAAATAATTTCACATCCCATAGTCTTCTTATCTATACCAAGATTTTTTAACATTTTTTCTTGGCCGTAGGCAGTTGCTCCTCCATGACTTCCCATAGCTGGAACTATAAATGGAATTGCGCCTTTAGATTTCACAAAATCAACTATAGTTTTTAATAAAAGTTCATAATGACTTATTCCCCTACTTCCAGCAGTTATAGCTATTTTTTGATTTTTCTTTATATCCCAACTTTTTGCATTTAACTTTTTAATTAAATCGCCTCTTACATCATCTATTTTCTTTTTTTCAAACTTTTGCTTGACTTTATATACCTTTGAAAGTCTTACATCTTTTAAAATACTATTTATTTCACTCATATTAACCCCCTTAATATTTGTCTAAACTATTTTTAATAAATAACTTAATTTAAATATGCCTTATAATAAAATATTTATAATGTTATTATAATACTATATTACAATATTTTTTAATTTCATTGAGGAGGTATTATTTTGACAGATATAAAAGATAAATTTAAAA
>OGRO01000576.1_pt1 | contig 34399 bp, 25 predicted proteins | sample 1553451 | NCBI WGS metagenome assembly OGRO01 (sample SAMEA2580021, study PRJEB22360) | human gut metagenome | reverse complement strand
AGATTTTACTACATTCCATGGATTTGCATCGTCAAAATGTTCCTCAAGATCAGCCATTGTAACAGGTGTTCCTTCGTTCTGTGTTTCTTCGTGTAATAATTCTTCGCTCATAGTATTAAGTTCCCTTCTTATTATTAAGAACATAATTGAAAATGTTCTTTTATACTGTCTTAAGTATAGCATAGAAGTATAATATTGTTCAAAGAAAAATACGAAATACATAGAAATAAAGGTTGACGAATTCTTAAAAAGATGGCAAGCTTAATACTTAAGAGATGATATAAAAAGGGATGTGAAAGAGAAAATATGGCTAAGAAAGCAGGAAAAATATACGTTGTAGGACATAAGAATCCCGATACGGATTCCATCTGTTCAGCAATTGCCTATGCAAATTTAAAAAGAGAAATAACCGGTAATGATTATATTGCAAAAAGAGCCGGTCAGATAAATGAAGAGACACACTATGTATTACAGAAATTTGGAGTGAAGGTTCCAAATCTTCTGGAGAATGTCAAATTACAGGTAAAAGATATGGATATCCACCAGATAGATGGTGTAGGACCGAATGTATCTTTGAAAGATACATGGACAAAGATGAAGGAGAATAACATCAAGACACTTCCGATTTTAAGAGATGAAGAGCTCCTGGGTGTTATTTCAACCGGAGACATTGCGACATCTTATATGGATGTATATGATAATATGATCCTTTCCAAAGCAAGAACGCAGTATCGTAACATCATGAATACACTGGATGGAGAGATGGTAACCGGTAACGAACATGGATATTTTACAAAAGGAAAAGTAGCAATCGGTGCATCAAGTCCGGAGCTTATGCAGGAATTTATAGAAAAAGATGATCTGGTGATCCTTGGAAATCGTGTAGAATCACAGATGTGTGCACTTGATATTGATGTAAGCTGTATGGTAGTCTGCCAGAATGCGGAAGTATCCGAAGAAGTGATCAAACGTGCAGATGAGCAGAGTACGGTAATTATCAGTACACCGCACGATACATTTACGGCAGCCAGACTGATCAACCAGAGCGTTCCGGTCAAGCGCTTTATGACGAAGACACCACTTACTTGTTTCCATATGAGTGATTATGTGGAAGATATTAAGGAAGTTATGGCAAAGAAGAAATACCGTGATTTCCCGATTATCGACCGGCATGGGAAGTTTAAGGGATTCGTATCAAGACGTCGTTTCTTAAATGTAAGTAAAAAGAAAGTGATCTTGGTGGATCATAACGAGAAGAATCAGGCAGTAGACGGTATCGAGGAAGCTGAGATCGTGGAGATCATTGATCATCACAGACTGGGAAATATCGAGACGATGGGACCTGTATTTTTCAGAAACCAGCCGGTAGGATGTACGGCAACGATCGTATATCAGATGTATAAAGAAAACGACGTAGAGATCACACCAACGATTGCAGGACTTCTGTGTTCGGCAATCATTTCCGATACACTGTTATTCCGCTCGCCGACCTGCACATCGCTGGATGAAAAAGTTGCAAAGAAACTTGGAAAGATTGCAGGAATCAATCTGGAAGAACAGGCACAGGCAATGTTCAAGGCAGGAAGCAGTCTTGCAGGAAAGACGGCAGAAGATATCTGTTTCCAGGATTTCAAGCAGTTTACAGTAAATGATATGGTATTTGGCGTGGGACAGCTGAATTCGATGAGTAAAGAAGAACTGCAGGAAGTGAAAGAGATGCTGACTCCATATCTGCCGGAAGTACTGGAGAAAAATGGAGTACAGATGGTATTCTTTATGCTGACGGATATTCTGGATGAATCGACAGAACTATTGTGCTGCGGCGCAAAAGCGAAAGAGTATATCATTGATGCATTCGATCTGAAAGAAGACAGCGAAAAGATGATCTTAAAGGGAGTTGTATCCAGAAAGAAACAGCTGATACCGACTCTGGTAAGTGAATTACAGCAGTAGAAAAAAGCGGGGGAAAAAGACATGGCAAAGCAGATCTGGAAACCGGGAAATATGCTGTATCCGCTCCCGGCCGTGATGGTAAGTACCGCAGATAAATCCGGTAAATCGAACATCATAACGGTTGCGTGGACCGGAACGGTATGTACGAATCCGGCAATGCTGTACATATCCGTAAGACCGGAGCGATATTCGTACGATCTTCTGAAAGACAGCGGAGAGTTCGTAGTAAATCTGACAACTGAAAAGTTAAAAAAGGCAACAGACTGGTGCGGAGTACGCTCCGGTCGTGATGTTGATAAATGGAAAGAGATGCATCTGACAGCCGGCAGAGCATCAAAGCTTGACTATGCACCGATCATAGAAGAATGTCCGGTGAACATTGAGTGTAAAGTAACCGAGATCAAAGAACTCGGCTCACATCATATGTTTCTGGCTAAAGTAGAGGCTGTTCAGGTAGGAGAAGAATATCTGGATGAAAAGGGAAGATTACAGCTTGGAAAAGCCGGACTTCTGGCGTATTCTCATGGAGAATATCTGACATTGGGAGATTCACTTGGAACATTTGGATGGAGCGTCAGAAAAGCTTCTGTATCGAGAAAGAATAAGAAGAATGCAGAAAAGAAGCCTGTATCGAAAAAGAATAAGAAGAGTACAGGAAAGAAAGCGGTACCGGGAAAACGTAAGAAATAATATAGAAAAATATAAGGTAAAGCAAGGCGTCAGAATTCTGGCGCCTTTTGTATACCAAAGTATGCAAGAGGAAAATGTCAATGGCAGCTTTTTCGTATTGCAGTAAGGCAGAAAAAGAACCCGGGTATGGAATTCCCTGCCCCTGCATATAGTAAAATGAAATAATGCTATGCGGGTGTGACATGAAATCAAATATCGATTGCAAATCAGATATAACATACAAACGACGGACCAGGATGAAAATGGCGGGAATTTTGCTGATTTATATATTAGGCATCTATTTCCTTCTGACAAAGATGGTGCAGTTGGAAGATGAGGCTGTTGTGGGAGTGAAAAAAACTCATAAGGAATTGTCAGAAAATACCCATTCAAGTAATGAAAAGGCCATTCAGTATGTAGCATCGAATATGATAAAAGAGGCCCCTAAGATTGCAATCACATTTGACGACGGACCAAGCCCGGCATGGACACCGAAACTACTGGATGGATTAAAAGAGCGGAATGTAAAAGCAACATTTTTCCTGATCGGGGAAAATGCAGAAAATACGCCGGAACTTGTAAAGAGAGAATCGGAAGAAGGGCATCTGGTCGGCAATCATACGTATCACCATGTAGAAATCACACGTGTACCGGATGAGACGGCAAAAGAAGAAATTCTGATGACAAATGAAGTGATTACCGGGATCACAGGAGAAGAAGTCTCTTATATGCGACCACCGTTCGGAGCCTGGCAGAAGAAGCTGGAGTGGGAACTGGATGTTATGCCTGTGATGTGGACGATAGATCCTCTGGACTGGACAACGAATAATGAAGATGAAATTGTCAATAAAGTAGTGACGCAGGCAAAGGAAAATGATATCATTTTACTGCACGACTGTTATGAGTCCAGTGTGAATGCGGCACTGCGTATTGTAGATATCCTGCAGAAGGAAGGATTTGAATTTGTAACGGTTGATGAACTCATTATGAATTAGATTCAAAACGCAGAATTTATGAATCAGATCTGATGAATGAAAATTTACATAGATAAATGGAGATGAAAGAATGGATTTATTTGATTATATGCGGGAGCAGAACATGGAAAAAGAGGCACCGCTTGCATCCAGACTGCGCCCGACCACATTAGAGGAAGTAGTCGGACAGCAGCACATTATCGGAAAGGACAAATTACTTTACAGGGCGATCAAGGCTGACAAATTAAGTTCGGTTATTTTCTACGGTCCTCCGGGAACAGGAAAGACCACACTCGCCAAAGTCATTGCCAATACGACCAGTGCGGAATTTACCCAGATCAACGCAACGACTGCGGGTAAAAAGGACATGGAAGAAGTGATAAACAAAGCAAAAGAGATGCAGGGAATGTACCGGAAGAAGACAATCCTGTTCGTGGATGAGATCCATAGATTCAATAAAGGACAGCAGGATTATCTGCTGCCGTTTGTAGAAGACGGTACGATCATTCTGATCGGCGCAACGACAGAGAATCCGTATTTTGAAGTGAATGGGGCGTTGCTTTCCAGATCGAGCATCTTTGAATTACAGCCGCTTGCCAAAGAAGACATCAAGAAACTGATCACAAGGGCAGTCTATGATACGGTAAAAGGTATGGGAAGTTATCAGGCAGTGATCGATGAAGATGCACTGGAATTTCTTGCAGACATTTCCGGAGGAGATGCCAGAAGTGCATTGAATGCAGTCGAACTTGGAATCCTGACGACAGAACGAAGTGCAGACGGAAAGATTCGCATCACACTGGATGTTGCATCCGAATGCATTCAGAAACGTGTAGTCAAATACGATAAGACCGGGGATAATCATTATGATACGATCTCTGCATTTATCAAAAGTATGCGTGGCTCCGATCCAGATGCGGCAGTGTATTATCTTGCGAAAATGTTATACGCAGGAGAAGATATCAAGTTCATAGCCAGACGTATCATGATCTGCGCATCGGAAGATGTCGGAAATGCAGATCCGATGGCACTTACGGTTGCCGTATCTGCTTCCCAGGCAGTCGAACGAATCGGTATGCCGGAAGCACAGATCATTCTTTCTCAGGCAGTCACGTATGTAGCAACTGCACCAAAGAGTAATGCCGCATGCAATGCAATCTTTGATGCAATGGCAAGCGTGAAACGCACAAAGACAACGGTTCCGTCACACCTGCAGGATGCCCACTATAAAGGAGCCCAGAAACTGGGACACGGCATCGGATATAAATATGCACATAATTATCCGCACCATTATGTAGAACAACAGTATCTCCCGGACGAGATCGTCGGAGAAAAATTCTATGTACCAAGCGAGAATGGGCATGAGAAGGAGATTAAAGAGTGGATGAGGTATATCCGGGAAGATCAGTGAGTTGCTGTTTAATGCAGTATCGTGGTTTACCCCCGGTCCATGAGAAAGACTTGGTATTCTGCTACGGGCTAAGATTCTACGATGAAGAAGTTATAAGGGCGTCAGAATTTTCTAAAAGCACCCGGCCTAGGAGTCAAACTCGCCATACGGCTCAAACAGTGACTCCTATTCCGGGTAACGACCGCTTCATGCATTAAATATCCTTTATAGTTCCATCAATCCCAATCGTCACCACCTGCCAAGGAATAAACTTCCCGCTTGCTTTTAACGCTTCTGTAGCGGCATGCTCCAGTCCTCCGCAGCAAGGAACTTCCATACGGACGATAGTAAGACTTTTGAAATCATTATGCTTGATGATCTCGGTTAATTTTTCCGTATAATCAACTGCATCCAGCTTCGGACATCCAATCAGTACAACGTGATTCTTAATGAACTGGTTGTGGAAGTTGCCATATGCATATGCCGTACAGTCGGCTGCGATCAGCAGATTTGCATTCTGGAAATATGGTGCGCTCAGCGGAGCAAGCTTGATCTGGACCGGCCACTGACGAAGCTGACTTTCCATGGAGTAAGCGGTCGGTGTACTTCCTGACATATTATTAGAAGCACTTGCATCATTATTATGAGTGTGTTCAACCGAACGTGCCATAGAACCCGGACATCCACCATGAGGAGCAGTGTGTTGAATTTCACGAGCCATAGAACCCGGACATCCACCATGATGTGGAGCTGGTGCATCATTATCGTGAGCATGTGCTTTTTTTGCATCAAGGTGTTTCTTAAGTGCTTCCGGCCCTTTGGCGGCAAGATGTGCTTTTACTGCATCATCATCATAAGCATCCGCTTCACGTTCTTCAAATGTGATTGCATTTGTCGGACAGGCCGGCAGACAGTCACCAAGGCCATCGCAAAAATCATCGCGCATTAATCGGGCTTTTCCATCAACCATCTGAATGGCACCTTCGTGACAGGCGTTGGCACATGCACCGCATCCGTTACATTTTTCTTCATTTATATGGATTATTTTTCTGATCATAATGATTCTCCTTTTCTTAAAAAATAGAAATATGTTTAAAATGGTATCAGTTGTTTTGCAGGTATTAGTGTACTATAAAGAAGAAAAAGAATGTTGTTGGAATAACAACAAAAATAAAAATAATTACAATACCGCAATTAAGATGTCCGTAATGTATCTGAAATAATGGATGTTAAGTATGGAAAAATGACAGAAGAATGTGTTAAAATTTTTCACAGAGCTGATATTTCTGCAAGCAAAATACAAAAATCAGAAACAGAAGCATTATAATTTGAAAAATATAATATAGGAAAAGAGGAAGATATATGGCACAGATTTATGCATCGAAAACAAATGAAATTCAGAAATATGAGACAGAGCATGAGAATGAAGTACGTCATCTGGCCGGGGAATGTATGGCCCTTTTGGAGAATGACGGTGTATTACCATTTTCAGATAAGATAAAAAAGATTGCATTATATGGAACGGGAGCCAGACATACGGTGAAAGGAGGAACAGGATCCGGAGATGTCAATGTAAGAAAAACAGTTTCAATCGCACGGGGATTAGAAGAAGCCGGATTTGAGATCGTGACAGAAGACTGGCTTGACAGATACGACCGGGATCTGGAAGAGGCGCAGAAAACATATTTGAAAAAGTTAAAAGATATGTCAGATGAGACGGGAGAGCCATCGGTAATCCTTGGGTTCAAACATCCGTTTCAGGAACCGGAGCAGCCAATTGTCGAAGAGACAGATATCAAAGAGGCAGATGCGGCCATTTATGTGCTTGCAAGAAATTCCGGAGAGGGAAAAGACCGGCGGGCAGAAAAAGGAGATTATTATCTGAGTGACAGAGAATTGCAGAACATCCGGTTTATGACGGAAAATTATTCGAATTGTGTTGTATTATTGAATACAGGAGGCGTGATAGATCTGACAGAATTGCGGAAGATTTCCGGAGTGCAGGCAATCCTTCTGACCGGACAGACTGGAAATATGGGTGGCCATGCAGTGGCGGATGTCTTGATGGCTAAAACAGTTCCGTCAGGAAAATTAACAGATACATGGGCAAGATCTTATGATGACTATCCGTCATCGAGAACTTTCAGTTACCGCGATGACAATCTGGATGATGAATACTATAGTGACGGGATTTATGTCGGATATCGTTATTTTGATACATTTGGAATCATGCCGTTGTATTGCTTTGGGTATGGAAAAGGATACACGGATTTCTCATTGGTGACCAAAGAAGTGACCGCAGATGAAAAGCTGGTAAAGGTAGAAGTGGAAGTGACGAATATCGGTAAGGTATATCCGGGAAGAGAAGTCGTACAAGTTTATTATTCGGCACCGGATGGAGTTATGGAAAAACCAACACAGGAGCTTGCAGGATTTGCCAAGACAAAGCTTCTCATGCCGGGAGAAAAAGAAGTGGTAACAGTTACATTTGCGACAGAAGATATGGCATCTTATGACAGTTATGATGCAGCATGGGTCATGGAGGAAGGCGAGTATACGATTCGTGTGGGGAATAGTTCACGTACAACGGAAGTAGCCGCGATCATAGATCTGGATGAAACGGTTCAGACGGTTCTTTTAAAGAATGTGATGAAGGATAAGGAATTTGTAAAAGAGATTCATCATATGGTCCCAATCTTTGACCTGGAACTGGATGACACACCATTTATGCGCCCGATATTGATCTATGCGGAAAACTTTAAGAAAAAGATCATGGAATATGAAGTGATACGTACTACGCTGGAAGATAAAAGACCGGACGAGATATTAACACTGGAGGATGTGAAGAAGGGGGCAGCATCACTCGAAGAATTGGTTGCACAGCTTACGGTAGAAGAGATGGCCGATCTTTGTGTCGGAACCGAACGACTGGAAGAAGGCGGCAATGTAATCGGGTCATCTTCTGCATGTGTGCCGGGAGCAGCAGGGGATACGACGTCGGCACTGATCGAGAAGCGGAAGATCCCGAATCTGATCCTTGCAGATGGACCGGCAGGATTACGGTTACAGACACATTTTAAAACGGATAAAGAAGGCAATAAATTACCGGGTGGGGAACAGTTCGGAATGGAAATTGCACCGTTTGCGAAAGAGCAGCCGGAAGGAGCGCAGGATTATTACCAGTACTGTACGGCAATCCCGATTGCGACGACACTTGCGCAGTCATGGGATGTGGATCTTATCAAGAGAATGGGTGAGATTGTCGGAGAAGAGATGGAACAGTTTCATATTCACCTGTGGCTGGCACCGGGCATGAATATTCACAGAAATCCATTGTGTGGAAGAAACTTTGAATATTATTCGGAAGATCCACTGCTTACCGGACTGTGTGCGGCAGCCGAAACAAAGGGTGTACAGTCTTACAAAGGACATGGAACGACGATCAAGCATTTTGCGGCAAATAATCAGGAAGACAACCGTATGTTCACGAACGCACATATCAGCGAACGTGCATTAAGAGAAATCTATCTGAAAGGATTCGAAATTGTGGTGAAGACAGCACAGCCATATGCGATCATGACATCGTATAATCTGATCAATGGAACACATGCCGCCAATCATTATGACATGCTTCAGAATGTAGCGCGTGATGAATGGGGATTTGAAGGCTTTATTATGACAGACTGGTATACGTCTCAGGATACGACGGCACTTGGAATGGTATCAGAAAGCGGGAAATACAGCTATTCCGATGGTGTACAGTGCATTAAGGCAGGAAATGATCTTCAGATGCCAGGGTGCAGGAAAAATGTAGAGGATATTGTAGACGGCGTAAAAAATGGAAGGATTACCAAAGCGGATCTCCAGAGATGTGCAAAACATATCCTTGGAATTGCGTTAAAAACAATATAAACGAAAAAGAATAAAGTGATTAACAGGCAGACAATATATTATAAGTAGTCTGCCTGTTTGCGTTGATGTGCATTCGAAAGAAGTGGTAATCAGAAGGTTTTTTACATTTTCTAAAAAATATCTAAACAGTGTTGACAAAAATATGCGAGAGTGCTATCTTAATAGTCGAAAGGTGTTAGCACTCAGATAAAAAGAGTGCTAATAACCGGAAACCGAAAGGAGGAGGTACCGGTGATAAATCATGAAGAGATGAGTGAAAGAAAACTGAAAATACTTCATGCAATCATCCAGAATTATCTGGAGACAGGTGAACCGGTTGGTTCCAGAACGATTTCCAAGTACACGGATCTGAATCTTAGTTCAGCAACGATCCGTAATGAGATGGCAGATCTGGAAGAGATGGGATATATCATCCAGCCTCATACGTCGGCAGGACGTATTCCTTCGGATAAAGGATACAGGCTCTATGTAGATATGCTGATGGAGGAGAAAGAGCAGGAGCTGAATGAGATGCAGGATCAGATGCTTGACAAAGCAGATAAGATGGATCAGCTTTTGAAACAGGCAGCAAAGGTTCTTGCAACGAATACCAACTATGCAACGATGGTTTCGACTCCGATGAACAATTCAAACAAGATTAAGTTCATCCAGTTATCTATGGTAGATGAGGAACAGGTGATCGCAGTCATCGTACTGGGAGGCAATGTGATCAAGAATAAGATCATTAACATTGATGAGCCGATCAGCAATGAGAATCTGTTAAAGCTGAATATGCTGCTGAATACAACACTCAACGGCATGTCGATCGAAGAAATCAACCTGGGATTGATCGCCAGATTAAAGGAGCAGGCAGGAATCCACAGTCAGGTAGTCGGATATGTACTGGATGCAGTTGCAGATGCGATTCATGTAGATGATGATATGCAGATCTACACAAGCGGTGCGACGAATATTTTCAAATATCCGGAGCTGAGTGATAACCAGAGCGCACAGGAAATCATCAGTGCATTTGAAGAAAAACAGCAGTTATCCGAACTGGTTACACAGACCCTGGCACAGGATGAGAATACCGGCATTCAGGTATATATCGGAGATGAGACTCCGGTACAGACTATGAGAGACTGCAGTGTCGTAACTGCAACCTACGAACTGGGTGATGGTATGAAGGGAACGATAGGAATTATCGGACCGAAACGTATGGATTATGAACATGTTTTAAAATCTATGAAACGTCTCCAGACAGAACTGGATCAGATGTTCCATAAGAATGATAGAAAGGTGGAATAACCCTTGGAAAATAAGCAGGAAAAAAGCCAGGAAGATATGGTAAAAGAAGCTGTAGAAGAGGCAAAAAAATCTGCTGCTGAAGCAAAAGAAGCAGAGACGGATACAGACGAGACAACAGAAACTTCTGAAAAAGTGGAAAACGAAGAAGCCGACGAGACAGCGAAAGATACAGAAAAGAAATCTGGCAAAAAATTATTTGGCAAGAAAAAAGATAAAAAAGACGAGAAGATCGAAGAGCTTACAGATAAGCTTACCCGTCAGATGGCAGAGTTTGATAACTTCCGCAAACGTACAGAAAAGGAAAAATCCCAGATGTACGAAGTTGGAGCGAAAGATATCATAGAGAAGATTCTTCCAGTTGTAGACAACTTTGAAAGAGGTCTGGATGCAGTGAAGGAAGAAGACAAAGAAGATCCGTTCGTTCAGGGAATGGAGAAGGTGTATAAACATCTGCTTACCACTCTGGAAGGAATCGAGGTTAAGCCTATTGAAGCAGTAGGCCAGCCGTTTGATCCGAATTTCCACAACGCAGTGATGCATGTGGAAGATGAAAACTTCGGTGAGAATATTGTTGCCGAGGAATTTCAGAAGGGCTACACATACCGTGATTCAGTTGTAAGACACAGCATGGTAAAAGTAGCAAACTAGAAACAAGAACATTCACAATTATCAGAATAAAAAATCATACAGGAGGAAATTTATCATGGGTAAAATTATAGGTATTGATTTAGGAACAACAAACAGCTGTGTAGCCGTAATGGAAGGTGGACAGCCAACAGTTATCGCCAACACAGAAGGCGCAAGAACAACACCATCTGTAGTAGCATTTACAAAGACAGGTGAGCGTCTTGTCGGAGAACCTGCAAAACGTCAGGCAGTAACAAACGCAGAGAGAACAATCTCTTCTATCAAGAGAGAGATGGGAACCGACTACAAGGTAACAATTGAAGATAAGAAATATTCTCCACAGGAGATCTCAGCAATGATCCTTCAGAAACTGAAAGCAGATGCAGAAGGATATCTTGGAGAAAAAGTAACAGAAGCTGTTATCACAGTACCTGCTTACTTCAACGATGCTCAGCGTCAGGCAACAAAAGATGCAGGTAAGATTGCAGGACTTGATGTAAAACGTATCATCAACGAGCCAACAGCAGCAGCTCTTGCATATGGTCTTGACAATGAAAAAGAACAGAAGATCATGGTATATGACCTTGGTGGTGGTACATTCGACGTATCTGTTATCGAGATCGGTGACGGAGTTATCGAAGTATTATCTACAGCCGGTAACAATAGACTTGGTGGAGATGACTTCGACCAGAAGATTACAGACTACATGATCGCTGAATTTAAGAAACAGGAAGGTGTTGACTTATCTGCAGATAAGATGGCACTTCAGAGATTAAAAGAAGCAGCTGAGAAAGCTAAAAAAGAACTTTCTTCAGCAACAACAACAAACATCAACCTTCCATTCATCACAGCTACAGCAGAAGGTCCAAAACATTTCGATATGAACCTTACAAGAGCTAAATTTGATGAACTGACACATGATCTTGTACTGAAGACATCTGAGCCGGTACAGAGAGCATTATCAGATGCTGGTATCACAGCTTCTGAACTTGGTCAGGTACTGTTAGTTGGTGGATCTACACGTATCCCTGCAGTACAGGAAGAAGTAAAACGTCTGACAGGTAAAGAGCCAAGCAAATCTCTGAACCCGGATGAGTGTGTAGCACTTGGAGCATCTGTTCAGGGTGGTAAACTTGCAGGAGATACAGGCGCCGGCGACATCCTTCTTCTGGATGTAACTCCACTGTCACTGTCTATCGAGACAATGGGTGGTGTAGCTACTCGTCTGATCGAGAGAAATACAACAATTCCTACAAAGAAGAGCCAGATCTTCTCTACAGCTGCTGATAACCAGACAGCCGTTGATATCAACGTAGTACAGGGAGAAAGACAGTTCGCAAGAGATAACAAATCCCTCGGACAGTTCAGACTGGACGGAATCGCACCAGCTCCACGTGGAATCCCACAGATCGAAGTTACATTCGATATCGATGCAAATGGTATCGTAAATGTATCTGCAAAAGACCTTGGAACTGGAAAAGAACAGCACATCACAATTACAGCAGGATCTAACATGTCTGATGAAGATATCGACAAAGCTGTAAAAGAAGCTGCTGAATTCGAAGCTCAGGACAAGAAACGTAAAGAAGGAATCGATGCTAAGAACGAAGCTGACGCTATGGTATTCCAGACAGAGAAAGCTCTGCAGGAAGTTGGTGACAAGCTTGACGGTGCAGACAAAGCAGCAGTAGAAGCTGACTGCAAAGCTCTGAAAGAATTACTTGAAAAAGCAAATACAGATACTCTTACAGATGAGCAGGTTGCAGAGATCAAAGCAGGTAAAGAAAAACTGACAGAGAGTGCTCAGAAGCTCTTCACAAAGATGTATGAGCAGGCTGGCGCAGCAGGAGGAGCTCAGGGAGCTGGCCCTCAGCCAGGAGCTAATGCAGGAGCAGGCCCGGCACCAGAAGGATTCCAGGGCGACGATGTCGTAGACGGAGATTACAAAGAAGTCTAAGAACATTAAGTGAGGAATAGGAAATGGCAGAGTCAAAAAGAGATTACTATGAGGTGCTTGGGGTCAGTAAAGATGCTGACGAAGCAACTTTGAAAAAAGCATACAGACAGGTTGCCAAGAAGTATCACCCGGATATGAATCCGGGTGATGCTGAAGCTGAAAAGAAGTTCAAGGAAGCTTCTGAGGCGTATGCAGTCTTGAGTGATCCGGAAAAACGCCGTCAGTATGATCAGTTTGGTCATGCTGCTTTTGACGGAAGTGCGGGAGCAGGCGGTGGATATGGCGGATTCGACTTTAACGGTGCTGATTTTGGCGACATTTTCGGAGATATCTTCGGAGATCTGTTCGGCGGCGGACGCAGAGGCGGTCGTGCGAACCAGGGACCGATGAAAGGTATGAATATCCGTAAGAGTGTCAGAATCACATTCGAAGAGGCTGTATTCGGATGCGAGAAAGAATTGGACGTTGTATTAAAAGACCCATGTCCGAAATGTAACGGAACAGGTGCCAAACCGGGAACATCTCCGGAGACTTGTCCGAAATGTGGCGGTAAAGGTCAGGTAGTATATACACAGCAGTCATTCTTTGGAACGGTACAGAATGTACAGACCTGTCCGGATTGCCAGGGAACTGGTAAGATTATTAAGGAAAAATGTCCGGATTGCGGCGGAACAGGCTATGTAGCCAGCAAGAAGAAGATATCCGTATCGATTCCTGCAGGTATTGATAATGGCCAGAGTGTCAGAATCCGTGAAAAAGGTGAGCCGGGTGTAAACGGCGGACCAAGAGGAGATCTTCTGGTGGAGGTTGTGGTATCAAGACATCCAATCTTCCAGCGTCAGGATATGCACATCTTCTCAACGGTACCGATTACATTTGCACAGGCAGCACTTGGTGCGGATATCCGTATCAAGACGGTAGATGGAGAAGTGATCTACACGGTAAAACCGGGAACCAAGACAGATACAAAAGTACGTCTGAAAGGTAAAGGAGTTCCATCTCTTCGAAATGCACAGGTTCGCGGCGATCATTATGTGACACTTGTGGTCCAGACACCGGAACACTTAAGTGCCGAAGCAAAAGAAGCACTGCGTAAATTCGATGAGCTGACCGGCAATTCCCTCGGAGCAGAGAAATCTGAAAAAGCGGAAGAGCACGAACATAAAGGCAAAAAGAAAAAAGGATTTATGGATAAATTAAAGGAGACCTTTGATGATTAATTTCATCAGAGGTTTCCTCTTTTTTTACAAAAAACACTGGTATTCACCGTGGTAAAGTGATATCATATTAAATAAATCAAATTTTTAACAAACCAGGAGGACTCAAATATGTATGCATTTGATGAAATTAAAAAAGCAGACAGTGAAATTGCAGACGCCATTCAGGCCGAGATGGAGAGACAGAATTCGCATCTGGAGCTGATTGCATCGGAGAACTGGGTAAGCAAAGCAGTCATGGCAGCAATGGGAAGTCCGCTTACAAATAAATACGCAGAAGGCTATCCGGGCAAACGTTACTATGGTGGATGTCAGTGTGTGGATGTAGTGGAAGATCTTGCAAGAGAAAGAGCAAAGAAGTTATTTGGCTGTGATTATGCCAATGTACAGCCACATTCCGGAGCACAGGCAAATCTGGCAGTATTCTTTGCAATGCTGGAGCCTGGAGACAAAGTCATGGGTATGAACCTGGATCATGGCGGACATCTGACACATGGTTCTCCGGTTAATATTTCCGGTAAATATTTCAACGTCGTATCATACGGAGTGAACGACGAGGGTGTGATCGATTATGATAAGGTACGTGAGATCGCAGTAAAAGAAAAACCAAAGATGATCATTGCGGGAGCAAGTGCTTATGCAAGAATCATTGATTTCAAAAAATTCCGTGAGATCGCGGATGAAGTAGGAGCATACCTGATGGTTGATATGGCCCATATCGCAGGACTTGTTGCAGCAGGACTTCATCCAAGCCCGATCCCGTACGCAGATGTCACAACAACGACAACACATAAGACACTGCGCGGACCAAGAGGCGGTCTGATCCTCTGTAATCAGGAAGCAGCAGATAAATTCAACTTTAATAAAGCTGTATTCCCTGGAATCCAGGGAGGACCACTGGAACACGTGATCGCAGGAAAAGCGGTATGCTTCAAAGAAGCCCTGGAGCCTGAATTCGCAGAATATCAGAAACAGATCATCAAAAATGCGCAGGCACTCAGTAAGGGACTGATGGACCGTGGAGTGAAGATTGTATCCGGAGGAACAGATAATCACCTGATGCTGATTGATTTAAGAGGAGAAGATGTGACCGGTAAAGAACTGGAAAAACGTCTGGATGCCGCACACATCACATGTAACAAAAATACGGTACCGAACGATCCAAGATCACCGTTCGTGACAAGCGGTGTCAGACTTGGAACACCGGCGGTTACAACAAGAGGATTAAAAGAAGACGACATGGATATGATCGCAGAGTGTATCGCACTCGTACTTCAGAGTGAAGATAACATTGAAAAAGTCAAAGGAATGGTTGCAGAGCTGACTGCAAAATATCCTCTGGATATGTAAGGAACGACGAAAGAAAATAAGACAAAACAGGAAATCCGTCTGGGAAAAGGATTTAAGCTTACCCAGGCGGATTTTATTGTTGCTTGAACAAAATGTCCAACAGTGAAAAGATTGAGCAAAATATTTGAGTAGTTGATAGAAATAGGAGAATAACAAGGGTGGAATTTTTAAAAGGAAGGGCGTATAATAAAAATCAGTGTATACGAATCTATACCAGAATAAAAAAGGAAGAATCTTGTTTATACCATACAGATGTATGAATGCAAATATATATGGAAGGAGCCAGATTTTTGAAACTGAGAAACGTAAAAGTCGCAAAAAGATTAGGAACAAAAACGCTTGCAGGGTTGCTTGCATTTGGACTTGTCGTAGGTACGCCGTCGGTTGTTCTGGCAGATGTACAGAGCACGATGTCACAGTCAGATGCTTTGTGGAACAGAAGTATCTGGACTTCAGTGATGAAACAAAAAAGCAGATTGAAGCGAATGGTGAGGATAAATATCAGACAGCAAAAGAAACGGTCAAACCAGAAGAAAATCAGGCATTATATTATACACTGACTTCTGTAAAAGAGGGATCGCCAAGTGGAGAAATCCGGGAATCCATGCTGGAATTTGCGTCACAGTTTATCGGTAATCCATATGTGTGGGGTGGTACAAGCCTGACGGACGGTGCAGACTGCTCTGGATTCGTACAGCAGATTTATAAACAGTATGGATACAGCCTTCCAAGAGTAGCAGAAGATCAAAGCCAGTATGGAACGAAGATTCCTGTAGAAGATGCCCAGCCGGGAGATCTGATCTTCTATGCTAAAGAAGGGTATGTATATCATGTGGTCATGTATGCAGGAGATGGCAGGACGATAGAGGCTGCAAGTACGAAACTCGGAATTATCGAAGGAAAAGTCAATACCAAAAATGCAGTATGGGCAACACGTATCCTGAAAGATGATTATTCTCTTACAGGCGGCGGAATTGAAAAGGCCAATGCAACAGAGGACATGTATGGACAGAAACTTGAAAATTTCCAGATTACATATTATTGTCCTTGTGAGATCTGTTGCGATAAAGCATCTAAAGTTACGGCATCGGGAACACCTGTTGCAGAAGGAAAGACAATCGCAACTGATCCGAATGTAATTCCATATGGAACCAAGGTGATTATCGGAGGACATGTATTTACAGCGGAAGATACAGGAAGAAAAGTCCAGGGAAATCAGATCAGTATTTATGTAAATAACCATGCAGAGGTATCTGCTTCTGACACAGAGAATACAGACGTATATCTGGCAAAATAATATAATAAAGAATGATAAAAAGGTGGTTTTTCAGAACTTACATGTTGAAAAACTGCCTTTTTCAAAGAAGGAACAGAAACTATGAATCAAGAAAATTTATTGAATAAGATCAGACAGAAAGATGCAAAAGCACTTACTCACGGGGGAAAATTTCATGCAGATGATATATTTTCATCGGCCTTGTTATTATATCTGAACCCGGAAATTCAGATTACAAGGGGAAATCAGGTGCCGGAAGAGTATGACGGTATTGTATTTGACATCGGACGGGGAGCGTATGACCATCATCAGAAGGACAGCCGTGTCAGGGAAAACGGGATTCCATATGCGGCATTCGGACTTTTGTGGGAAGAGTTAGGAACGGAGATTCTTGGAGAAGAACTGGCAGAAAAATTTGATGAATCCTTTGTCCAGCCTCTCGATCAGAATGATAATACCGGTGAGAAGAATGAACTGGCTTCGCTGATCGGAAGTTTTAATCCGGCATGGGATGCAAAAGGAAATCATGATGATGCATTCTTTCATGCAGTCAGTATGGCTGGAATGATACTGGAAAGCAAGTTCGAGAGATTCCGTGGAAATGAAAGGGCGGATAGGAAGATAGAAGAGATTTTGGAGGCACATGATGATGCAGTAGAAGAGGGAAAATGTGATGAAAGAATCCTGATTCTTCCGGAATTTGTTCCATGCCAGAAACGGCTGTCAGAGACGGAGATTGCATTTGTGATTTTCCCGTCAAATCGCGGAGGATATTGCATTCAGCCACAGAAAAAAGAATTTTCCATGAATTATAAATGTGCGTTTCCAGAAGCCTGGCTTGGGCTGGAGGGAGAAGCATTACAGAAAGCAACCGGACTTTCAGGAGCAGGATTCTGTCATAAAGGCGGCTTTCTGATGTCGACAGAGAATCTGGAGGATGCGGTAAAAGCGTGTGAAATCAGCCTCAAAGAGTATGTAGAAGCGCCGTGTATTGTCTGTTACGGAACATGTGATGAAGAAGTGAAAGAACTTCTGCATATGCTTCCGGAAATGAAGAATGTAACGGTACATAAGATGCCGCTGTCAGAGCCGCCGGAGATGGAGACAGATGGAATTTATGGAGAAGTTTTGATGGAAAAGCAGGAATGGAAGAAGCGGATAAAAGTACAGGTAAAAGAAATTCTGAAATACAAACCGGAGGCGGTATGTGTGAATGGAAATGTCTTTTCGACTTATCCGGTAGTACATGCGCTTCGTAAAAAGCATGTACCGGTGCTGACAATAATGGAAAATGATGAGGAGAAGCTGATTGTGAGAATTCCGTCCGGTTCTTAGAATGTCAGATATAATGAAGTAGAAGAAGTAATAGAACATAACAAAAACGCAGAGACTTTTAAAAGGATTGAAGTAATCCCTCAAAAGTCTCTGTATTTTTATGTTTATTTACATGCTTTTAAAAGTTCTTTCAGGTAGTTCCACATACGCTGTGTAGATGCGATATGTACACGTTCATTATATGTATGCACACCTGTAAGATCCGGACCGAAAGAAATGATATCAAGATCATTCTTCTTGCCGTATAAGATTCCACATTCCAGTCCGCCGTGAGTTGTCTCAACAGTAGGTTCTTTTCCGAACATTTCTTTATAAAGTTCGATTGCCTTAGGACGGATCACAGAATCTGCATTGTAGCTCCATGCCGGATATTCACCGGAAATCTCACGGGATGCGCTTGCAAGATCCGTTGCAAGATCCAGTTTGTTCTGCATATCATCTAACTTGGTAGCGACAGAGCTTCGAACCTGGAATTTAATCTTTACAGTGTCTTCAGTAGTCTCAACAATACCTGTGTTCAGGGAAGATTCTACAGCGGTAGGGAATGCACGGTCATAGCACTGTACACCGTCGATCGCTCCATAAAGGAATCCGATTACATGTGAAGTAGTATCTGCATCAAAGGCCTTTAAGGTCGTCTCGCCATCGGAAACTGCTTTCAGAGATAAAGTAGGTTCCTGTCCGGCAAATTCAGCGTAGATAGTCTGTTCCAGTCCGGCAACAGCATCTATGATATCCTGAGCCTGTGCAGGATCTGCGATGATCTCAGTCGTATTGTACTGTGCGATTACGTTTGCCGCATTTCCGCCGTTTGTACTTACGATGTTAAAGTCGTAATCTTTTGCAAGTGCATACAGAACACGTCCCATGATCTTATGTGCATTTCCGAGCTGCTTCTGAATCTCGGCACCGGAATGTCCTCCCTGCAGATTGGAAAGGGAGATTGTCATCTTGGTTCCGCTTTCTTCACTCCATTCGATCGGGATAAAAGTATCATAAATGTATCCGCCGGCACATCCGACTGTCATAACGCCTTCAATCTCAGAGTCGATGTTCAGGCAGATCTTTCCTTTTAATACGGATGTATCGAGGTGATGTGCACCGCCCATACCGATCTCTTCATCAACTGTAAATACAGCCTCGATCGGTGGATGCGGGATATCTGTGCTGGCAAGAATTGCCATAGCATAAGCGACTGCGATACCGTCGTCACCGCCGAGAGTGGTGTTCTTTGCCCCGATCAGATCACCATCTACAAAAAGGTCTAAAGGATCATTCTCGAAATCGTGATCGCTGTCAGTTGTCTTTGTAGCAACCATGTCCAGATGTCCCTGGATGATGACCGGATCACTGTCTTCATATCCGGCAGTACCAGGTTTTTTGATGATAACGTTGTTCATTTCATCCTGGATATATTCCAGATTGTGTGCTTTCGCAAATTCTACACAAAAATCACTGATCTTTTTTGTGTGGAAGGTACTTCTTGGTACCATACTTAATTCTTCGAAGTACTGAAATACTTCTTTTGGTTCAATATTAGACAAAATTCCCATTGTTCATTCCTCCGTTTGTCTTTAATCTCTATCTGTCATTGTATCATGAATTTTAGTACTTTATCATGATAAAATGTAATGCGTGTATAACGAAATGTAATAGCTCTGATAACCACAGCTTATAAGGTTTCATTAAAACATTCAATAACTACAGGTCTACCCAAAAAAAGCAGAAAAATATATAATATTTAAGGTTGAAAATATGAGAGCAGAATGTACACGGGAGGATATGTATGAGTACAAAAGAAGCAAAACAGATGGATCAGGCATTATTTGATTTTTATGGGAAACCTTCTATCGGACAGGCACTGCCGCTTGCAATCCAGCATGTGCTTGCGATGATCGTCGGATGTGTAACACCATCGATCATTGTTGCGGGTGTGGCGGGGCTTTCGCAGGAAGATTCCGTTATTTTAATACAGGCTGCACTGGTGATGTCGGCACTGACTACATTATTGCAGTTATTTCCTTTTATAAAGACAAAAAGTTTCCGCATCGGATCGGCGCTTCCGGTGATGATGGGAATCAGTTTCGCATATGTTCCGAGTATGCAGGCAATCGCAGCAGATTTTGACATTGCAACGATTCTGGGAGCACAGATCGTTGGTGGTGTGATCGCATTGTTAGTCGGACTGAATATTAAGAGAATCCGTAAATTTTTCCCGCCGCTGATTACCGGAACGGTTGTATTTTCTATTGGACTGTCTCTGTATCCGACGGCAATCAACTATATGGCAGGCGGTGCAAGCAGTAAATCATACGGTGCATGGCAGAACTGGCTGGTAGCACTGATTACCCTTGTGATCGTTACGGTATTGAACCATTATGGAAAAGGTGTGTGGAAACTGGCATCGATTCTGATCGGAATCATTGGAGGATATATTGTGGCATTATTCTTTGGAATGATAGATTTTTCATCGGTTGCACAGGCATCATTCTTCCAACTTCCAAAGCCAATGCATTTTGGTATCAAATTCGAGCCTTCTGCATGTGTGGCAATTGGAATCCTGTTCGCAATCAATGCGGTACAGGCAATCGGAGACTTCTCTGCAACGACAACAGGTTCTATGGACCGTATGCCGACAGACGAAGAACTGACAGGTGGAATCGTGGGCTATGGTATCAGTAATATTATCTGTGCATTCTTCGGTGGACTTCCGACGGCAACATACAGCCAGAATGTAGGTATTGTATCTACAACGAAGGTAGTCAGCCGTGTGGTAATGGGAATGGCCGCCGTGATCTTACTGGCAGCAGGACTGATTCCGAAGTTTTCTTCTTTACTGACAACGATTCCTTACTGTGTACTCGGCGGTGCGACAATCTCGGTATTTGCATCGATCACAATGACAGGTATCAAACTGATCACAACGGAGCCGATGGATTTCCGCAATACAACAGTAGTAGGACTTGCGGTTGCAGTCGGAATGGGTGTGACACAAGCAAATGCGTCTCTGGCACAGTTCCCGGAATGGGTAACGACGATCTTTGGAAAATCACCGGTGGTACTAGCAACGATCGTAGCAATTGTGTTAAACTTAACACTTCCGAGAACACAAAAGAAAGCTGAGAAATAATTCATATATGATAAAAAGTTATACGAATGGTGAATGGAAAGAGCCTGGCAGTTTATGCCAGGCTGTTGGAATTTATAAAGAAGATTTTCATAAGATAGTATCGGTCGTAGGGGGCGGCGGAAAGACAACGGTGATCCGTGCAATGCTCCGGGAATGTATGGAAAATTCGGATGGAAGGATTCCATGCGCGGTCTCAACAACGACGCATATACAAAAAACAAATGCGGAATATTTTCTGGGAGAGCCATCGATGAAAATGTTCCGGAAGAAGCTGTCGGATTACGAAGCTGTGTGGATGGGGCGTGAGATACGGAAAGGAAAGCTTGCATCATTTCAGAAGGAGTTTCTGGAAGAAGTAAGCCGGGAACCTGTACTTTTGCTTCTGGAAGCGGACGGGGCAAAGCATTTTCCAGTGAAAGCTCCTGCAGAACATGAGCCGGTGATCTGTGAGAAAACGGGCATAGTTCTGAATGTCTATGGGATGCGTGCGATTGGAAAAAAGATAAAGGATGTATGTTTTCGTATCGGAGAAGTGGAGAAAATTCTTGGAAAGACAGGGGAAGACATTTTGCGTCCAGAAGATATCATGACACTTGCGGTAAGTCGGAGTGCAGGACGCAAATGTGTGACGGATGAGATGGAATATCAGGTTATACTGAATCAGGCTGATACAGAGGAAGAGAAACAGACGGCAATGCAGCTTGCGGAAGATATTGGAAAGAAGCTGTCAGAGAAGTATATATCAGAGAAGAATACAAAAGATACAGAGTTTTCAGGACAGATCAGCAAAGTCCACGTAACATCGGACCTGATTCCGCTGGAAGAAAGATGGTAGATATGTCAGAAATTTATAAAAATAAGAAAAAGGCATTGGTCCGGGGATCCGGAGACCTGGCTACCGGCGTGGGTGTAGCACTTTATCGGGCGGGCTTTCAGGTGATCATGACGGATATTGCAGTGCCGCTTACCGTAAGAAGGGAAGTGGCGATGTCCAGAGCCGTTTATGAAGGCAGGGCAAAAGTGGAAGGGATAGAAGGAATCCTTGTCCGGAATTATCAGGAAGCGTTGGCTGTACTGGAAGAAAATAAGATTGCCGTGATCGTAGATTCGAAAGCCGAGATCCGCAAGGAATTTCACCCGGATCTACTTGTGGATGCCATCCTTGCAAAGAAAAATATGGGGACCAGACGGACGGATGCACCGTATGTGATCGGTCTCGGTCCGGGATTTACTGCGGGAAAAGATGTTCATGCTGTGATAGAAACGATGCGTGGTGAGACGCTTGCGGATATCATCTATGACGGACAGCCGATTCCGAATACCGGCGTCCCTGGATATGTGGGCGGTTATGCGCTGGAGCGCCTGATCCGTGCGTCTGGCAATGGCCGAATGGAGCCAAAGGCACAGATCGGAGATATTGTAAAGAAGGGACAGCTTCTTGCCGTAACAGGAGGAAAACCTGTATATTCCCAGCTGGACGGTGTGATCCGAGGCATGCTGCAGGAAGGTGTGCAGGTGAAAAAAGGTCTGAAGATCGGAGATGTAGATCCAAGAAAAGACAGAAAATTGTGTTACCTGATTTCGGATAAGGCGAATAAGATCGGCAGTTCTGTAGTGCGGGCGACAGAAGCACGTCTGGCGGATAAGGATTATGCAATGATCCTTCTGGCAGCAGGAAAGTCAAGCAGATATGGCAGTAATAAGCTGTTAGAAGAACTGGACGGAGGAAGAATGTTCGAACATACCCTTCGTAAGATGCGGGCATTTCCGTTATGTACACAGGTAGCGGTGACGAGATTCGAAGAGATAGAACGTGCAGCAGAAGCACAGGGGATGTTGGTAGTGGAGAACTGGGAACCGGATCTTGGAATCTCACATTCCCTGAGATTAGGACTACAGAAAGCATTGGAAGAAAATCCGGAATTAAAAGGTGCAATGTTCATTGTATGTGACCAGCCGGGATTGACAGCCGCAACATTTGCCCGTATGCTTGATATAGGTAAGAAATATCCTGGAAAGATCGTATGTGCCGGGCGAAAGGGCAAAATGGGAAATCCTGTATTGTGGGATCGATGCTTTTTTGATGAACTTAGCAGGCTTTCCGGCGACAAAGGCGGGAAACAGATCATCGGAGCACATATGAATGATGTGCTGCTCTGCGAAACAGAAGAAACAGAACTTCGGGATGTAGATATACCGGAACAACTGACAAAATGGGAGAGAGATTATGGAAAATCAGGAAAATCAGGAGAAGAAACATAAACGGAGAGTCCGGTATTCCGGAACACATCCGAGAAATTATAAAGAAAAATACAAAGAGCTGAATCCGGAAAAGTATGCAGATACCATTTCCAAAGTCATAAAGAAAGGCGGAACACCGGCGGGGATGCATATTTCTATCTGTGTGAATGAGATTCTGGACTTTTTTGATATTCAGCCGGGACAGCAGGGATTGGATGCAACATTGGGATACGGCGGTCATACGTCGAAGATGCTGGAAAAACTGCAGGGAGAAGGGCATATCTATGGTCTGGATGTAGACCCGATCGAATCGGCGAAGACAAAGAAACGACTGGAAGAAAAGGGATTCGGGCCGGATATCCTGACGGTAAAGCTTGAGAATTTCGCAAATATCGATAAAGTGGCAGAAGAGGCCGGAAAGTTTGATTTCGTACTGGCAGATCTGGGTGTGTCATCTATGCAGATTGACAATCCGGACCGTGGTTTTACATTCAAGGCAGAGGGACCTTTAGATCTGCGTATGAATCCGGAAAAGGGAATCAGCGCAGCAGAAAGACTGAGGGATATTTCCAAAGAAGAGCTTACCGGCATGTTGATTGAAAATTCGGATGAGCCATATGCAGAAGAAATCGCAGAAGCAATCACAGAGAAGATCCGCAAAGGCGGCAAGATCGAGACAACAACGGGACTTCATCAGGTGATCGAAGAGACACTTGCATTTATCCCGGAAAAAGAAAGAAAAGAAGCAGTACGGAAATCCAGCCAGCGAGTATTCCAGGCACTTCGTATTGATGTGAATAATGAGTTTGAAGTATTGTATGATTTCCTGGATAAGCTGCCGGGTGTATTAAAGCCGGGCGGAAAAGTTGCAATCCTCACATTCCATTCCGGAGAGGACCGTCTTGTAAAGAAATCATTCAAGCAATGGAAAAAGGAGGGACTGTACAGTGAGATCGCAAAAGACGTCATCCGACCGTCCAAAGAAGAATGCTTCCGCAACAGCCGTGCGAAATGCACGAAAATGCGCTGGGCAATCCGGGCAGAAGAGTAAGATACAAAATAAGAAACAGAAAGACGGAAAGCAGACAAAGAATAAATCTGCATGTAAGATTGATAAAAAATGTGGCGGTTGCCAGTTCCAGAAGATGCCGTATAAAGAACAGCTGAAAAGAAAGCAGAAGCAGGAAGAACAGCTGTTAGGCGGATTCTGCAAAGTCAGCCCGATCATTGGCATGGAACATCCATATTTTTACAGAAATAAAGTACATGCGGTATTTGACCGTGACAAGAAGGGCAATGTCATATCCGGCATTTATGCAGAAGGAACGCATCGTGTGAACGCAGTGGAAGAGTGTCTGATCGAAGATAAGAAGAGTCAGGAGATCATCCGCACGATCCGTGAACTTCTGCCGTCTTTTAAGATTAAGACATACAACGAAGATACCGGATATGGGCTTTTAAGACATGTGCTGGTCCGCAGAGGATTTGAAACTGGTGAGATCATGGTGGTGCTGGTACTGGGCTCACCGATCCTGCCATCAAAGAATAACTTTGTGAAGGCTTTGAGAAAAGTGTATCCGGAGATCACAACCGTAGTACTGAATGTGAATAACAAGCAGACCAGTATGGTACTGGGAGAAAAGGAAAAGCCAATCTACGGACCGGGATTTATCAAAGACAAGTTATGCGGATGTACATTCCGCATTTCTCCAAAATCGTTCTATCAGGTAAATCCGGTGCAGACAGAAGTTCTCTATAATACAGCCATGGACTATGCGGAACTGACCGGAAAAGAGACAGTGATCGATGCATACTGCGGAACCGGTACAATTGGTCTGATCGCGGCTAAGAATGCGAAGAAAGTGATCGGAGTAGAACTGAACAAAGATGCGGTAAAAGACGCAAGAATCAATGCAAAAGAAAATGGCATCACAAATGCCGAGATCTATGCAGGTGATGCGGGAAGATTCATGGTAGATATGGCTTCGAAGAACCAAAAAGCAGACGTCGTATTCATGGATCCGCCGAGAGCCGGAAGTGATGAGAAGTTCCTTTCTTCTGTGATAAAGCTTGGCCCAAAGAGAGTGGTCTATGTGTCCTGCAATCCGGAGACACTGGCGAGAGATTTAAAATATCTGACCAGACATGGATACCAGGCTGTGAAGATCCAGCCGGTGGATAATTTTCCGTTTTGTGATCATATTGAGACGGTTGTGAAGCTTGTGAGAAAAAAATAGAAAATATGCAGATCGGGCAAAGAAGATTCTGATAATAGACATTTCCTTCAGATTGTTGGTTTAAAAATACAGCGAAAAGAGCTATATTTAAGATAAACGAGAGAATCGGTACTTACAAAGGAGGAAAAGCTTATGATTATATGTATCGGAAGAGAATTTGGAAGCGGTGGCCACGAAATCGGAAGAAAAGTTGCAGAAAAGCTTGGACTGGAATTATATGACAGAGATTTAATTGACAGGGCAGCAGAGAAGATCGTAGCGATGCCAAAAGATGTGCTGGAAAAAGCAGATGAGAAAAAGCGTAATCCGTGGCTGCATGAGGTATGGTATGATGTGCCGAACCAGGAACTGAATGGAATGACGGCGAATGAAGCTTTGCATCTGGCATATAATTCGATCATACGAGAACTTGCAGAAAAAGGAGATTGTGTATTTGTCGGACGCTGTGCGGACTATATATTGGAACAAGCAAAGATTGATCATATTAGTCTGTTTATTGCAGCCCCGTTTGAATGGCGTGTGAAGAGAAAGATGGAACAGTTGTCTATAGATGAAAAGTCTGCAACAGCCATGGTAAGAAAAAAGGACAAAGACAGAAAAGCTTATTACGACTATTATACCGGCAGAAACTGGGGAAGGCCATATGAGTACGATCTGTGTATTAACAGTTCCAGGCTTGGAATTGAAGCAACTGCAGAGAAGCTTGTAGAAATGATCCGGGAATTGGAAAAATAAAACTTATAAGAGCCGGGAAAGATTACTAGATTGGTTCGGGAATAGAAAATGATGAAAAGAATAGAAGGTCTGGATAGCGTATCAACTATCCAGGCCTTCTGTGCGTATGATCATAATATCATTTAACCGTAGAATGTATTTTCTTTTATATCCATATCTTTGAGAGCGGAAATATTGCTTTTCGCTGATATTGTTCAACGAAACCGGCGCTGATAATACCGGTAGGAATAGCAACGACACCAACCCCCAGATAAGCGATGCAGATTGCCATTATACGTCCCAGAGTTGTGATTGGGTAAATGTCACCATAGCCTACGGTAAGAAGTGTAGACATGCTACATGCAGCATCCGAAAGATAACAAATCCGGAAAGGAAGAAAGCGGAAATGATCGTCAGAAGATCCACGATTCCGTCAAGCCTTTATTTACAGTTCTTTCCGTGCAGATAGAAGAATAATCCGCCGATGATAAATCCGCCACCGATAATGTTACCGATTGTAACAGGAAGAAGATTGACGGTGAAGAAGTTTCCCCAGTTTAAAGCAGCAATCTGACTGCCGGTGATACCATATAATTCTTTCGCTTTTGCAACATAATCCGGATTCATAGAAGCAAAGATTCCGGCCGGAATATAATACATATTTGCAACGCAGTGTTCGAAGCCGGATACAACGAATGCCATGATCGGGAAAAAGATAGCAAGTGATTTTCCTGCTATATCTTTCGCGGTAGAAGCCATCAATACTGCAGCGCATACCAGAATGTTACATAAGATTCCGGAAATCAGAGCAGGAAGGAAAGATAAGCTGACCTTTCCAAGAGCAACTTTGATCGTAAATGCCCCAAGAGCGCCGCTGGTATAATTATATTGTCCGGACAGATATACCAGATATGCCAGAGCAACAGCACCAACCATATTACCGATATAAACGATAACCAGTGTCCGTATGAGTGCAGCTACACTAATTTTTTTCTTAATACAGGCCATTGTCATCATACAGTCACCGGTGAACAATTCGCCTCCGATAAAGACGATCATCATCAGACCGACCGGGAAGACGCAGCCGGCAACCAGACGTGCAAGACCGACATTTGCAATATCATGCATGGCAACATTACTGGACTGTGCGCCAAGCGCGATGCAGACACCAGCCATGATTCCCATGAAAAAAACTTTCTTTTTAGAAGTTGTAGCTTTTTTTACAGCGCCATTCATGTTGGCCTGTACAACTTCCTGTGGAGTGTTAAACATTGAATCCATAATAACCCTTTCCTTTAGTACTTTTTCTTTGTGTGATTATTTTGATAAAAATATCACATAAAATATAGCATGGATAACAAATCTTGGGCAACCCGTAATTGCAATGTTTATGCTCTTTTTTTCGTACAGTACCAAGAAATATGCTATAATCGATTGGAAACAGATCATAATGAAAAAATTATGCAATAATGTAAAAACTCAATTATCAAATTAAGAAAAGGGGAATTATAATGGCTCAGAATAGTTGCGAAAGCTGCACTTATTATACATACGACGAAGATTACGAAAGTTATATGTGCGATATCAATATGGATGAAGATGAATATATGCGTCTTATTTCAGACCAGCATTATCAGTGCCCTTATTATCGGAATGGGGATGAGTATATGGTGGTGAGGAAGCAGATGTAGTTTCTAATTAATTCACTAAGCTAGCTACCCGGACCGGAATAAAAGTTGGAAAAGCATTCCTGTCCAACTTTTATTCCATGTGTATCTAACGCGGTAGTGAATTAATAGAATCCCCGTAACTATTGTGAGACCGGAAGTGTATCTATTAACCTGAGAATAACAATTTATGCAGACTCTATCTCATAAGTGAATCCCGCATCTGTTATCGTCTGAATAGTATCTTTAATACCCTGACCACCTGCGGTAAGATATCCGGAGGCAAAGATGGAATCTACAACACTTAACAATTCCTTTTCATGTCCTTTGAAATACACTTCACGTCCTGCCGCACAGCGGATGTCTGACTGCGGAACCAGAAGTCTTGCGAGACAGAGCACCTTTATGCCATATTCATAAGTCAGTCCCGAGATATCCTGATCGCCAAGAGGAGTACCCGGAATCGGCAGCAGGAAGTTGATCGGGAGAGCTTCCGGATTAATTTCTTTCAGTTCCAAAAGCATATCTACAACGTCTTCTTTGCTTTCGCCCATACCGATGATTCCACCGCTGCAGATCTCGAAACCGAGTCTCTGAAGCATATGTATATTTTCCACACGCTGGTCAAAAGTGTGTGTGGTGCAGATGTGACTGTAATAATTACGGCTGCTGTTCAGATTATGATTGATACGGTCAAGTCCGGCGTCTTTTAACATTTTTGCCTGTTTTTCGGTTAAGAATCCGATGGAGCAGCAGAGATGGGTTCCGGTTTCTTTCATCTTGCGGATACGTCCGGCAAGCTGTTCGATCTCTGCATCTGTGAATCCCATGCCGCTTAATCCGATACAGTGGCGGGAAAGATGATGTTCATTTACAAAATCATTATCATTGTATAATTTTTCGTCTTCTACCCATTTATAAGTGTCGATGTCTGCATTAGAGCGACAGGATTGCGCACAGTAAGCGCAGTCCTGAGAGCAGTTACCACTGCGGACATTGGTCAGAATATGAATGCTGACGTGGTTTCCTTTATATTTTTTACGGAGGATTCCGGCACGTTCGATGAGAGCATCTAACTGGTCGTCCGGAGTGTTTAAAATCTCGATGGCCTCTTCGCGTGTCAATATAGGATCTTCGTGTGTATGAACTTCTGAAATCATGGTGTTACCTTCCTTTGTGTGTAATATAAATCACTTGTTAACTGATATAGACAAAAGGTTAACATGACGGGAAATAAAAGTCAACTGTATTTGGTGGAAAGGTTAACATCTGCGATGCTATATACAGATAAAAATCAGACTGTGATTAGCGGATATATTTCTAAATAAAAAGCAAAGATTAAAAAAGTATAAAAATACGGATTTTATAAAATATTTCTGTATAATAATAACAGATGTCTGTAAAAAAAAAACAGATGGAAGAAGGAGAAAAAGAATACATGCTTCAGATACAGCATATTTGTAAAGAATATAGGACCGGTAATCTGGTACAGAAGGCGCTGGATGACGTGAGCCTGAACTTAAGAGATAATGAATTCGTGGCAATTCTAGGACCCAGTGGATCGGGAAAGACTACGCTTCTGAATATTATCGGAGGACTGGACCGTTATGACAGCGGCGACCTGATCATCAACGGAATATCTACGAAGAAATATAAGGACAGAGACTGGGATTCATACCGGAATCATACGATCGGATTCGTATTTCAGAGTTATAATCTGATTCCGCATCAGACGGTGTTGTCTAACGTAGAACTTGCACTTACAATTTCTGGAATCGGAAAAGAAGAGAGAAGAAAACGTGCCATTGATGCGCTGAAAAAAGTAGGACTTGGAGAACAACTTCACAAAAGACCAAGCCAGATGTCCGGCGGCCAGATGCAGAGAGTGGCGATAGCAAGGGCACTGGTGAATGATCCGGATATCCTGCTGGCGGATGAACCGACGGGAGCACTGGACAGTGATACCAGTATCCAGGTCATGGATCTTCTGAAAGAAGTAGCCAAAGACCGGCTGGTTGTTATGGTTACACACAATCCGGAACTGGCAGAAGAATATGCGACCAGGATCGTGAATTTGCGGGATGGGAAGATACGTTCAGATACGGACGAATACATTGTGGATGAGCAGACATTAAAAGAACCGGAACATAAGAATATGGGAAAATCTTCCATGTCTTTTTTGACGGCTCTGGCTCTTAGCTTTAATAATCTAAAGACGAAGAAAGCAAGGACATTACTGACATCCTTTGCGGGTTCTATCGGTATCATAGGAATTGCGCTGATTCTGGCACTCTCTAATGGAGTGAACGGCTATATCCAGTCAATCGAGGAAGAGACGTTGTCGGAATATCCACTACAGATCCAAAGTACGGGATTTGACATTACCTCCATGATGGTTGGAAATACCGGAACGGATGATAAGAGCAAAGACTCGTCCGGTAAGAAGAACAAAGATGGTCAGGTAAAAGTCATGGAGATGGTTACAAATATGTTCTCCAAGATGAATACCAATGACCTTAAATCATTGAAAAAACATCTGGAAAAGGATAATGATGCGTTAAAATCCTATACAAATGCCGTGGAGTATGATTATGATGTGGATCCGCAGATATACAGAGAGGATTCGGATGGTGTCAGACAGGTACACCCGGACAAATCATTTTCATCCATTGGAATCGGAGCAGATTCCGGTGCCAACAGTATGATGTCATCCATGATGAGTACAAATGTGTTCTACCGCATGCCAAAGAACACAAGTCTGTACGAGAAACAGTATGATGTCAAGGCGGGAAGATGGCCGAAAAAATATAATGAATGCGTACTGGTATTAAGTCAGGACGGCGGGATGAGTGATTTCCTTCTATATACACTTGGCCTCAGAGATCAGATGGAACTGGATGATATGATCAAAGCTTTTGCAAGTGAAGAAGAGATCAAGACACCGTCTTCACTGGGAACATACACCTATAAAGATATTCTGAACAAGAAGTTTAAGCTTGTGAATCAGGCAGACTATTATGAATATGACAGCCAGTATAAAGTCTGGAAAGATAAAAGTGATAATGCAGAATATATGAAAAAACTGGTGGCAGACGGAGAGGATATTAAGATTGTCGGAATCGTGCAGCCGGCAGAAGGTTCGAAGGCAACTGCACTGAATATGGGAATCGGTTATCCATATTCGCTTATGACGCATGTCGCAGAAGAAGCAAAAAACAGTGAGATCGTAAAACAACAAAAAGCCAGTCCGGATATCAATGTATTTACCGGAGAGAAATTCGGTGAAGATTCCGGAGATAATGGTCTGGATATGAACTCGTTATTCAGCGTAGATGAAGACGCACTTCAGAAAGCATTCGGCATGGGAGATACAGACCTTGCAGGAAGTCTCGGAAATTCACTGGACTTTTCGAAAGCAGTGAATCTGCAGGATGCATTTAAGCTGGATGGCAATAGGTTGAATTTATCCGGACTTGTGAATCTGGATCAGGTGGATCTGAATCTGTCGGGGCTTCCGTCGGCAGGTCTGGGAGATATGCTGTCGGGGCTGGATGTCAAGGTGAAACCGGGCGGAATGCAGAAGATGGCTGTTTCATTGATGGAAGGGTATCAGGCATATGCGAAGACGCATCCGGAAGCAGATTATTCGCATCTGGGAGATAACTTCTCGGAATATCTGAAAACAGATGGTGCAAAGCAGATCATGAAAAAGTATTTTTCAAAGATTCTAAAGGAGAGTGGAAAAGTAACCATTACAGAAGAAAAGGTACAGAAGCTTCTGACAGATATCATGCAGGGGTTTGAAAAATACGTAAAGGATCAGGGAATCGGAGATATCAGTGCGGACCAGTACGGAACATATTTCCGCCAGTATTTACAGACGGCAGAAGCAAAGCAGATCATAACAGACTGGGTGAATGACCTGTATAAAGATGTGGATATTGAGATATCGGAAGCGGATCTGCAGGCAATGGCGCAGGAACTTGCGGCTGGATATTTAAGCTATGCACAGGAAAAAGGATATGCAGATGTGACAAAGATGGGTGAGAACTTTGCAGCTTATCTCGGAACGGCAGATGGAAAACAGCGGCTGAGTAACGGTCTTTCAGAGACACTGGACATGAAGAGTCTGGAAAGCCAGCTTTCATCCGGGATGAATGTTTACATGAAGCAGGCAATGAGAGCGTATGCGAAATCTTTTGGAAATGCACTTGAGACACAGATTTCGTCGGCCATGGAGCAGATCGTCGGACAGATGTCTTCCGGTATGGGTAAAGTAATGGAATCTGCCATGACACAGATCGGACAGAATCTCCAGAGTGTCATGACAGATGCGATGAAGATCGATACAGATGCATTTGCAAAGGCATTTCAGTTCAATATGACGGAGGATGATCTGACAGAACTTATGATGTCTATGAGCGGAACGGCGAGTGCAACGTATGACAGCAATCTGCAGAAATTAGGATATGCTGACTTCGCAAAACCAAGCGAGATCGACATTTATCCTAAAGATTTTGAAAGTAAGGAACAGGTAGTGGATTATCTGGATCGTTATAACAAGAAGATGGAGAAAGCCGGCAAGGATGAACAGGTGATTTCCTACACGGATGTAGTGGGAACTCTGATGTCATCGGTGACAGATATCGTCAATACGATCAGTTATGTGCTGATTGCATTTGTGGCGATTTCACTGGTCGTATCTTCAATTATGATCGGAGTCATTACGTATATCAGTGTGCTGGAGCGGAAGAAAGAGATCGGAATCTTAAGGGCGATCGGCGCATCGAAGAGGAATGTATCTCAGGTGTTTAATGCGGAGACCTTCATTATTGGACTGTGTGCGGGACTGATCGGAATCGGACTGACGCTGTTGCTTCTGCTCCCTGGCAATATGATCATTCATGCGGTGGCAGATAATTCCAATGTAAATGCAGTGCTTCCGGTTATTCCGGCACTGGTGCTGATCGCACTGAGTGTGGTACTGACATTGCTTGGTGGACTGATCCCGTCAAAGAAAGCATCGAAGAGCGATCCGGTTACGGCACTTCGGACGGAATAAATTATTATCAATGAGCAGCATAAAGCGGTAAAACGTCTGTTGAAAAAATCATAGAGAAAGATTAAAATATGCTATGGAGAAATCTATAGCATATTTTTTATACCAAAAAGAAGGAGACCTTATGTATAATTTTAATTATTACACACCAACCAAAGTTGTATTTGGAAAAAATACAGAAGACAAATGTGGAGAACTGGTAAAAGAACAGGGATGTAAGAAAGTAATGATCCATTACGGAAGCGGAAGCGTCAAACGTACCGGATTATTGGATAAAGTAAAGGCTTCCCTGGATGAAGCAAAGATTGACTATATAGAACTTGGTGGTGCAGTACCGAACCCAAGACTTTCACTGGTATATGAAGGAATCGAGCTCGCGAAAAAAGAAGGAGTAGATTTCATCCTTGCTGTAGGCGGCGGAAGTGCGATTGATTCTGCAAAAGCAATCGGATATGGAGTTGCCAATGAAGGGGACGTATGGGATTTTTATGACAAAAAGCGCCAGGCAACAGGATGTCTTCCGATTGGTGTTGTACTGACTATTGCAGCGACAGGAAGTGAGATGAGTAATTCTTCTGTTATTACAAAAGAAGACGGCTGGATCAAGAGAGGATACCGCAATGACTATGGAAGACCGCGCTTTGCAATCATGAATCCGGAACTGACCATGACACTGCCGGATTATCAGACAGCATGCGGATGCACAGACATTCTGATGCATACGATGGAACGCTATTTTACAAATGGTGGAAATATGGAGATCACAGACAGTATTGCAGAGGGTCTGATGCGTACGGTAATTGAGAATGCAAGAATTCTGATCAATGATCCGAAGAACTATGATGCACGTGCGGAAGTAATGTGGGCAGGAAGTCTGTCTCATAACGGGCTGACAGGCTGTGGCGCGGTTGTCGGAGGAGATTTCGCTTCCCATGCACTGGAACATGAGATCGGAGGACTGTTTGACGTGGCACACGGTGCAGGCCTTGCGGCAATCTGGGGTTCCTGGGCAAGATATGTATACAAAGACTGCCTTTCTAGGTTCGAAAAATTTGCAATGAACGTCATGCGGGTAGACCCGGAAGGAACCGCAGACGATGTGGCATTACGTGGAATCGAAGCCATCGAAGACTTCTTCCGTGAACTCAAGATGCCAACTTCTATCCATGAACTTGGCATTGATCCTACAGATGAAGAACTGAAACTGATGGCACATAAATGTAGCATCGGATGCAAGGGAAGCAAAGGATCTGCGAAGGTACTTCATGAGGAAGATATGTACAAGATATATAAAGCGGCACTGTAAGAAGGCTTCCGCGATTTCATCTTCATAGCATGTGAAAACGTAACTGAATAAAAGTATAGCAGTGGTTGCTGTGCATATGCACAGCAACCACTGCTATA
>OGRO01000571.1_pt1 | contig 34515 bp, 27 predicted proteins | sample 1553451 | NCBI WGS metagenome assembly OGRO01 (sample SAMEA2580021, study PRJEB22360) | human gut metagenome | reverse complement strand
ATCAGCGACGGGTATAATACTATCACATCCTGGGCTATTGTGTCAACAGGTTTTTGAATTTTTTATGGTTCGGGGTTCAGGATTCAGGATTCTGAAGGTTCAAAAGGTTCACAGGTTTCTTATTTTCCAAGGATAACGTATATTCAAAGCTCCGCGGCGCTTCCATATGACTATGCGCCGCACCACCCCCGTTACCCCCTCTGAACCCTTAGAACCTTTAGAACCTTCTGAACCTGTTTAACCTACTGAATGGTGAGGGCCGTTTTGAGAGCTGCCCATGCGGTCCATTTAACCGCGAACTATTTTCTCTCATCCTTGCCCGCCCGGCTCGATTTCCTATATAATGAAGACAAAGAGTAAGGCGCTCAGAATTCATGATCAAGGAGGAAGGAAGATGAAGTACGCAAAGAAACCGATGGCTCTCGTTCTGTCGCTCGTCCTGTGCATGGTTTCTGCCTGCGGAAACGATCCGCCGAAGCGCCGCCCGATTCGTTTGAAGGCATGGTGAAAGAGTCGAAGATTTCCGAAGAGAGCAACCGCTATCTGGGAAGCTGGCACGGCGAAGAAGAGAACCGTCTTGAGATCGAGAAAAGCGGTGAGACAGAAGAAGTGCGCGTCGCGCTCTACGATGCCAAAGGAGAAATCTATGCCAGCGGCTACCTGCAGCCTGTCAAGAAATATGGAGCAGACTATTTCTACAATGAACACGACGGCATGGCGCACCGCACATGGATTGACAGCGAGAACAGCGATGTCCTCCGTATGGACGCCTTCGGTATCTTCACGAGAGCGCCAGAAGGTGCGGAGGAAGAGAGCTTTGATTTCTAGCCGCTGGAAGGCACTTGGGCGATGGATGGAGCGAAAAATCCTACCAATGTGCTGGATATCGATGACGAAGGCGGCTGGCACCTGCGCGAACGGCCGGGAAAGAAAGGCAAATTCAAAGAAGTGGACAGCGGCACCCTGCGCGCGAAAGGCGAAGGCCGCTTCGAAGCCGTCTCTGACGATCACGAAGGCGTCGTGTACGACATGACCGTCGTCGATAAAAAGACACTCTACTGGAGCGGAGGAAACGATCATTATCAGAAGATGAAATAACAAAAGCCATGGGCGGGCATGCCCATGGCTTTTATGGTGGTTTTTGAAAATCCGTACAAAGAGGTTTCAGGCTTGAATACCACTTTTGGGCATCGCCATTTACCAAAATCGGCGCAAAGCGCCGCACTTGAGCCGCTCCTTCCCACTCTCTTTCATACCGCCTGTGCCCTATCCGCCCCTTCGGGGCACCTTCCTCTCGAGGGGAAGGCGATTCATACTCGGCGGCGAAGCCGCCACCCGAACCCGCCAACAAAAAAGCGAACCCCTTTCGAGGTTCGCTTTTTTCATACTGTACCGTTTATTTCTCATCTCTATGCTTGATGGCTGCTTCGACGAGGCCGCGGAAGAGCGGATGCGGACGATTCGGGCGGCTCTTGAATTCCGGATGAGCCTGGGTGGCTTCGAAGTACGGATGATCCTTGAGCTCGATCGTTTCGACGAGGCGTCCGTCCGGGCTGGTGCCGCAGATGACGAGGCCGGCTTTTTCAAGCTCCGGACGAAGGGCATTGGAGACTTCGTATCTATGGCGATGACGTTCGTAGACGATTTCCTGTCCGCCGTAGAGTTCTCTGGCTTTGCTGCCTTCTTTGAGTTTGCACGGATAGATGCCGAGACGCATGGTGCCGCCTTTTTCGGTGACATCTTCCTGGTCTGGCATGAGGTCGATGACGGGGTACTGGGTGTCCGGGATGAATTCGGAGGAGTTTGCACCGGTCATGCCGCATACGTTTCTGGCAAATTCAATGACAGCGCACTGCATACCAAGGCAAAGTCCAAGGAATGGGATCTTATTGACGCGCGCGTACTTGATGGTATCGATCTTGCCTTCGACGCCGCGGTAGCCGAAACCGCCGGGGACGACGATGCCGTCGATGCCTTGGAAGACTTCGCGAAGATCCGGTTTCTCTTCTTCGAGGACTTCGGAATTGATCCAGTGGACTTTGACCTTATTACCGAAGGCGTAGCCTGCGTGAGACAGGGATTCGACGACGGAGAGGTAGGCGTCATGGAGTTCGACATATTTCCCGACGAGAGCGATGTTGAGTTCTTTGTCGGAGGAAACAATGCGGTCCACCATGGCTTTCCAGTCTTCCATGTCGCACTTGGTGTCTTCCATGCCGAGTTTCTGGAGGACGATGTGGTCAAGGCCTTCTTCCTGCAGAAGGAGCGGTACTTCATAGATGCTCTTGGCGGTGAGGTTATTGATGACGGCTTCCGGCTCTACGTCGCAGAACATGCCGATCTTTCTCTTCATATCCGGAGAGAGGGCCTTCACGGTGCGGCAGACGATGACGTCCGGCTGGATGCCGATGGAGCGCAGTTCCTTGACGGAGTGCTGCGTCGGCTTTGTCTTGAGTTCGTCCGCAGCTTCGATGTACGGGACGAGGGTGACGTGGATGTAGATGACGTCATTTCTGTTCGGTACGTCTTTCTTGACCTGACGGATGGCTTCGAGGAATGGCAGAGACTCGATATCGCCGACGGTGCCGCCGATTTCGGTGATGACGATGTCTGCATTGTCATTTCTGCCGACACGGAGCACGCGGTCTTTGATCTCGTTTGTAATATGCGGGATGACCTGAATGGTGGAGCCTAAGTATTCGCCTTTTCTTTCTTTGTTGATGACTGCCTGATAGACTTTGCCTGTGGTGACATTGGATGCCTTGGACAGGTTTTCATCGATGAATCTTTCGTAATGACCGAGATCCAGATCGGTTTCCGCGCCGTCATCGGTGACGAAGACCTCGCCGTGCTGGTACGGGCTCATGGTGCCCGGGTCGATATTGATGTAAGGGTCGAATTTCTGAATGGTGACTTTGTAGCCTCTGTTCTTCAGCAGTCTGCCCAGGGACGCAGCGGTGATGCCTTTGCCCAGGGATGAAACGACGCCGCCTGTTACGAAGATGTATTTTGTCATGGGACCTCCTTTGATAGGGTGAAACGGGAAAACGCAAATATGGAAATCTTCAGTCGTCGATTTTTTGAAAATGATAGTGGGTTCGGGGTTCAGGTTGATGGGTTCAGGGTTGAAGTATCTTGCTTCCCCCTCCGGGGGAAGTGCCGAAGGCAATAGGGGCATGCTGGCGATTATCGAACAATGTGGGATATACGCTACATAGCCCCTCATCTCGCTTCGCTTGAAATGGCGTCTCACTGGATTTTCGCGTCGCTTCGCTCCTAAAAATCCAGTTCGCTTGCACAAGCCCTTCGGGCAGCTCCCCCGATGGGGAGCCAAGACGTTCTGCGGCTTAACTTAATCACATTACCCACTGGTAGGGATAACGATATTCTCGTATCGCGAACCCTGAACCCTTTTTATCACATTTTTTCCGGAGCGGTAATGCCTAAGATGGTGAGGGCGTGGACCAGAACGTACTGGACGGCGGTGATGAGGCCGAGGCGCGCCTGCGTGACTTCGCTGTCTACACCAAGGATACGGCATTCTCTATAGAAATGATGGAAGAGCGCTGCCAGCTCATACGCATATTTGGCGATACGCTGCGGAGCTCTTTCTTTCGCGGCTCCATCGATGAGCTGGTGGTAGTTTTCCATCTTTTTGATCAGATCCATTTCACATTCTTCTTTGAGGCAGGTGAAGTCGACGCCGGTGAAGGCAGGATCCCAAGTGACCTTGGCTTCCTTCGCCTGACGGAAGAGGCTGTGAATGCGGGCATTCGCATACTGGATGTAATAGACAGGGTTATCGCTGGACTGTTTCTTAGCCAGGTCGATATCGAAGTCCATCTGAGAGTCCAGTGTGCGGGCGCAGAAGAAATAGCGCGCTGCATCAGTGCCGACTTCTCCCATCAGCTCGCGCAGCGATACAGCCTGTCCGGTACGCTTGGACATCTTGACCGGCTGTCCATCGCGGAGAAGTGTCACCATCTGGAGCAGCATGATTTCGAAATCATCCGGGTTGTAGCCCAAAAATTTCATAGCTGTCTTCAGACGGATGATGTAGCCATGGTGGTCAGCGCCCCAGATATCGATGAGCTTGTTGTAGCCACGGCGGATCTTATTTCCTACATAGGCGATATCGGAGCAGAAATAGGTCGGCACGCCATTCGTGCGGATGACCACGCGGTCCTTGTCATCGCCGTTCTTTGTGGTGCGGAGCCAGAGAGCGCCGTTCTTCTCGTACATATTGTCTTCGTCCTTCAGGACTTTAAGCGCTTCATTCACCTGATCCGGATAGAGAGATCTTTCGGAGAACCAGTTGTCGAAGTCGACATGGAATTCGTGAAGGTCTTTCTTGAGGTCTGCGAGCTTTTCCTGAAGACCGAGCTCTTTGAAGATTTCCAGACGTTCTTTCTCATCCATATCGAGGTACTTCTTGCCATCCTTGGCAAGGATATTCTTCGCTGTATCGATGATGTCCTGTCCATGATAGCCGTCTTCCGGGATCTCAGCGTCGAGACCGCAGAGCTGGAGATAGCGGGCATTGATGGATTCTGCCAGATGATCGATCTGGTTGCCGGCATCATTCACATAGTATTCCGACAGTACATCATAGCCGGCTGCGCGCAGCAGATTCACCATCGCCGAACCATAGGCAGCGCCTCTGGCGTGTCCGATGTGGAGAAGGCCAGTCGGATTCGCCGAGACATACTCGACAAGGATGCGGTCTTTCTTATTTTTCGGCAGATCCCCATAGGACGGACCGGCCTGTAAAATATTCTTCAGTTCGCTGTAGACGGTATCGGCGGCAAGGTAGAAATTGATGAATCCCGCGCCTGCGATTTCCGTCCGGGTGACCAGCGGCGTATCCAGATGCTTCACGATGGATTCCGCGATCATGCGCGGCGCTTTGTGAGCCGTTCTCGCCCACTGCATAGCCGCATTGGTGGAATAATCGCCAAATTCCTTGGATTTCGGCACCTCCAGACGCTGCACAGCCGCGTAATCGCCCTCCGGCAGTTCACCGGCAGCGATGGCTGCCTCTTTCGCTTTCTCAATGATTTCTTTCAGTTCTTCTCTGACTTCCATGAATCCTCCGGATCCTCCCGAACTTCTACAATAATTTCATTCAAATGGTTAAACAGGCCTTTCAGCTCCACATCATAGGAAAGGCGCATACGTCCCTTCCCCGCCTCGATCGAGTCCTCGATCTCGCGCGTCACGACGTAGATATCCATCGTGCCCATCGGGGTCTCGTACAGGGAGTGATTCTTCTCTCCGATGCGGTAGACCTGCTCCTGCAGGAAGCTGCCGTCTCGGATGAGACGCACGTGGTCTTTGTGGATCTCCAGCGTGGTCGTCGTCCCTTCCATGCCGGCCAGCTTGGTTTCCTCATAGGAAACGTACTTCATGCCGTCCTTCTCGCCGTAGATGCCCGGCGTTTCCAAGGTGATTTTCTCATCCTTTCCCGCCTCATTCCGCTGAAGAGAAGTGACATTGATGATGACCTTTTTTTCCAAGACTGACCGCCCCCCTTTGTTCTATTTATAATCCTATTTATTATATCATAGAAAGCCGCCTTTTCTAAGAGCTTCTACGAATTTCCATGACTACTTATTGTAGCGTAGTTTTGGGTAGCGGTCAAGGAGGGAGGGTTCGGGGTGGCGGCTTCGCCGCAAGTATAAATAGGGCAATGCCCTAAGATGGTGGGTGATGCGGTATTCTCGTATCGTCATTCCGAGCGAAGCGAGAAATCTTTGTCATTCGCGGCCTAGGGAAACACTGATTCAATCGTTGTCAGATTTCATTCTTGGATTTTTGTACAGAGCAAGGAATCATCTGACGCGAATAGCGAGCTATTTAAGGAAGATGATGACGAAGCTATGTATAAAAATCCATATGAAATCCGACTCTGCGATTGAATCAGCGTTTCCCTAGGACTCGCGCTTCCCCCCCACATGTGCCGCGCACCTCTCCGCTTTCCTCAGCTGTCTTTCATCCCGCCTGTGCCCTATCCGCCCCTTCGGGGCACCTTCCCCTCGAGGGGAAGGCTGCGATGCGAGGGAAGTCTGCCAGCAAGAGATTTCGGACATCGCCACTATTTGTACTCCACGGTGCTTAGATCCTTCGACTTAGTTCTCCTATTTCAGATAAGCCTTTTTTACATACGACGTTTTTCTCCGCTCAGGATGACGAAATGCGCCGCCTCACCCCTGAACCCTGAACCCTTACCTCCCCAATACAAAATCCCGCCGGAGTGACTCCGGCGGAATTTTCCCGCAATTTATCCTTCCACCTTTTTCCCGATGCGGCGTTCCTTATACGCAGCGAGTCTGGCATCGCGGATCTCAAGATGTCCGAAGTATTTCTTCGTCTCCGAGACGATGACGCCCGAGAGCCCTAAGAGCGCGATGAGGTTTGGAACGGCCATGAGGCCGTTTACAATATCAGCCAGCGCCCAGATGGCTTCGAGCTTCAGGAAGACTGCAGAAGCCAGCACGGCGATGTAGCACACGCGATACACAGGGATGGTCTTCGTGCCGAAGAGGTATTCCCAGCAGCGTTCACCATAGTAGTTCCAGCCGATGATAGTGGTGAAAGCAAAGAGCGTGAGGGACACCGTCAGCAGGAAGGGAGCGAAAGCGCCGTAGGTGGTCGCAAAAGCTGCCTGCGTGAGTTCCGCACCATTGAGTTCTCCCAGCCACTGGCCGGACACGATGATGGTGAGACCGGTCATGGTGCAGATGATGATGGTATCAATGAAGGTGCCCGTCATGGAAATCAGCCCCTGCTCGGCTGGCCACTTGGTCTTTGCGGCAGCCGCTACGATCGGCGCAGAGCCGAGACCGGATTCATTCGAGTACAGGCCGCGGGCGATACCGCTTCGAAGGACGAGCATGACGCCGGCGCCAGCGAAGCCGCCGGCCGCTGCGGTGCCATTGAAAGCCCCGTCGATGACAAGAGCGATCGCATGCGGCAGTTCACCCGCATTGAGACCGAGGAAAATCACAGTGACGATGAAATAAACGACTGCCATCGCCGGGACGATCTTGGAGGCTGTCTTGGAGATCGATTTCAAACCGCCAAAGGTGATGATCGCGACAAGGACCGTGATGACGGCGCAGGTGATGTAGGTAGAAATCCCGAACCCTGCCTGCACGGAAGCCGTGATCGCATTCATCTGCGTGGTCGTACCACTGCCGAGCATGGCTGTCATGATGCCGAAGATAGAGAAAGCGACAGCGAGCGGTTTCCATTTCTTACCAAGGCCCATTTCGATGTAGTACATCGGGCCGCCGGAAATATTGCCCTGGTCATCCACGCCTCTATACTTGACCGCGAGGCACCCTTCCGCATACTTGGTCGCCATGCCGAAGAAAGCGGCAAGCCACATCCAGAAGAGCGCGCCCGGGCCGCCGAGCTTGATCGCCGTCGCGACGCCGACGATATTTCCCGTTCCGACCGTCGCAGCGAGCGCTGTGCAGAGCGCTTTGAAGCTATCGATGTCGCCATCGCCTTTGTTCCGCGCGAAGAAAATCAGCTTCAGCGCACGCGGCAGCTTCAATACCTGCAGGAGCGAAAGCCTGCACGTCAGGAGTACCCCGGTGCCGACAAGAAGCACCAGGAGCCACGGGCCCCACACGAGCCCGTCGATCTGGTTCAATAATTCAGTCATAATGTTTCCTCCCATTTTACTTTTCTACGAAATAATTGATGTGACTGATGACTGGTATACTGCATCATCTGAACCCACCGCTGCAAACGACGAGTGATCCGCCTAAAAGTCACCTGTGAACCCAAAAAGCCGGTTCTGTATCAAATAAAAAGACAGAACCGGCATCATGAGCTTTCCTCATGAAATCGGCTCTGTCCTTTGGCCTGAGAGATTACAGCGTTTCCGCCTATGCCCCTTCGGCTCTCATTGAAGAGATCTCCAGAGATCTGTCCCCATGGAGTTTCGTGTTCACTAAACACCTGATAGTGTTACTCCTTCGGCAGCCTCGGGCATCACCCTCGGTCTTTTTCCCCATGGATCATCCAAGTCAGTATAGAGTTGTTGTGTGTTTGGGTGACTAGTGACTGGTGGCTGGCGACTTAAATGCCATCTTCGAGCATCGCCTTATTTATACTCCGCGGCGCTTCTGTTTTTATGCGCCGCACCACCATTTCTCATTTCTAATTTCTCATTTCTCATTCAAGAAAGGCTTTCAAACGGAACCAAAGGTGGCACCCCCTACGGGATAGCCCTAAATCCTCTTATTCCATTTCCGTATCTTTTTCTGTCGCATTGACAGCTACCGCTACCGCAGCATCGCCTGTGATATTGAGGCAGGTACGGAACATGTCAAGCACGCGGTCGATGCCGGCTACCAGAGCCAGTCCTTCGAGCGGCAGACCGACAGACTGCAGGACCATCGCCAGCATGATGAGGCCAGCGCCTGGTACGCCTGCGGTACCGATGGAAGCCAGTGTCCCGGTCAGGACGATCATCAACATCTGATCAAAGGTCAGCGGGATGCCGAAGACATTCGCGATGAAAAGGGAGCAAACGCCCATGTAAAGAGCCGTACCATCCATATTGATGGTCGCGCCCAGCGGAAGGACGAAAGAAGCGATATCTCTCTTGACTCCTAGCTTCGTCTGGATATTTCTCATATTGACAGGAAGCGTACCGGCAGAAGAGCAGGTGGTGAAGCCGATCGCCATCGCTTCCGACATGCCGCGGAAGAATGTGAGCGGGCTCATGTGTGCAGAGACACCGGCAAGCGTCGAGTATACGCCGATGGCATGGATGCAGCAGCCGATCGCCATACAGAGGATGACCGATAAGAGCGGAAGCAGCACCTTCGGGCCATTCATGACGACGACCGGAAGCAGCAGGCAGAAAACGCCGATCGGTGCAAGACGCATGATCATGGCGATGATCTTGTAGCACACCTCAGCCATCGCATCGAAGAAGGAAATCAGGATTTCCGCACGCTTTCCTCCGACGGAAATGATACCCGCCCCGGTGAAGAGCGCAAAGATAATGATCGGAAGGATGTCCGCCTTCGCCATGGAAGCGATCGGATTCGACGGGATCATCGCGACAAAGACCTGCATGATTGACGGCGCTTCCTTCACCTTCGGCGCTTCTGCCGTCGGCAGAGCCATGCCGATGCCCGGCTCGATCGCCATAGCGACGGCAAAGCCGATCACGATCGCGATCGCTGTCGTCACCATGTAAATGACGAGTGTCTTCACCCCGATGCGCCCCAGCTTCTTCATATCCCCCATGGACGTCATGCCCACGATGAGAGAACAGAAAACCACCGGAACGATCATCATTTTGATCAGATTGATAAACATGGTGCCGATCGGAGCGATCCACATCTTGACAGGAGCCGCCGCACCCTCTCCCAGCATCAGCCCTATCACTACGGATAAAACCAATGACAGGAAAATTTGAATAGACAGATTCATTTCTTCCCTCCTGCACCAGAGCGGCAGCCCCACGGACGCCATTGCCCTGACCTTTAAAATTGAATGACTTCATTATAGGCGCGCCCATGCTGAATAACCAATAGATTTATTGAATCATCTATACATTTTTATATAATTTGAAATCTTATAGTTAATAAATCATATGATTCTCCCCTCTTATATTATAAACTATATAATTTTTGCAATTTCCCTATATTTTTTACTTTTTATAAATATTTGTTTATTGATATGTACGCTTGCGATCGTTGACGTATACGCTTATCATGGCTGGGGGTGAGAGTGACCAGAACGCCCCCCTATCTTCTCTCCTGCGTCAAAAAATCGCCTGATTTGCTCCTACGGAAGAGCTGAATCAAAAAAGGAGCAGCCGCCTGACGGCAGCTGCTCGCTCATTCCCGAGGGATTTCACTATATTTATTTTATACCTTATATATAAGCATCAGATCTTCTGTGCTTCTTCTGCTTCCGCAAGAGCTTCCTTGCGAGCCGCTGCCTTTTCCTTTTCGATCACAGCCTGGAAGGAGAAGACTTCTTCCTTGATGACCGGAGCCAGGACGAGGATGGAGATCAGGTTCGGGATCGCCATGAGGGCATTCGCGATATCAGAGAGGTTCCAAACCAGATCGAGGGTCTGGGTCGCGCCGACATAAACGACCAGAGAGAAGACAACGCGGTAAATGATGTTGTACTTATGGGTACCGAAGAGATATTCCCAAGCCTTTTCACCATTGTATTCCCAGCCAAGGATGGTGGAGTAAGCGAAGAGGATGATGCCGATGGAAACGATGTAAGAACCAATGACACCGATATTGGAAGAAAATGCTGCCATGGTGAGCGCTACGCCGGTGAGCGGCTTGCCATCCGCGCCGACCATGCCGAGCACGCCGGAGGATGCGATGGTAAGACCGGTGATGGAGCAGACTACGATGGTATCGATGAAGGTACCGGTCATGGAGATGTAGCCCTGTCTAGCCGGATGATCCGTGGTGGAAGCTGCGGCGGAAATCGCTGCCGAGCCAAGGCCGGCTTCATTGGAGAAGCAGCCGCGCGCTACGCCATAGCGCATCGCATTCATGACGGAAACGGTGATGGTACCGACGACGCCGCCTTCGACAGCAGTCGGATCGAAAGCCATCATCAGGATGAGGTAGAGACCATGCGGAATGTTTTCGATGTTCAGAACGATGCAGGCGAGGCCAGCCAGGATGTAGAAGACAGCCATGCCGGGAACGACAACGGAAGAAACCCTGGAAATCGAAGTGATACCGCCGACGATGACAGCGAGTGTCATGACAGTCAGGACGGCGCCCACGATTTCATTCGATACGCCGAAAGTGGTGTGGATCGCAGTGGAAATCGAATTCGCCTGCGTCATGTTGCCGATACCGAAGGAAGCAAGGACAGCGAAGAGAGCGAAAGCAGTCCCAAGGAAGAGGCCGGCTTTTTTGTTTTTGAAGCCGTTCTTCATGGTGAACATCGGGCCGCCCTTCATTTCCCCCTTGGCATTCACTTCACGGAACTTGAAGCCGAGCATACATTCAGAGAACTTGGTCGTAAGGCCGAAGCATGCGGAGATCCACATCCAGACCAAAGCGCCAGGGCCGCCGGCGAACATCGCCGTCGCGACGCCGACGATATTACCTGTGCCGATGGTCGCAGCAAGCGCCGTCATCAGCGCAGAGAAAGGAGAAACGTCGCCGCTCCCGACCTGAGTCGTGCGGGACTTCTTCGAAAAGATCGTCTTTAATGCGTATGGCAGATTTCTCCAAGTCAGAAAACGCAGCTTCAGTGTCATGTAAACACCCGTACCGACCAGAAGACACAGCATGACAGGCCCCCATACGAAGCTGTCAAGCTCACCGACAAGTTGATTGATTTGCACCATATCCATTGTAAAATCCCCCTTGTTCCCGTAACTGTTCTTATTGTTATAAGAAACAAAAAATCGCCGCACTCAGTCTTATATTCGAAAAAGACTGAAGCTGGCGAATTCATGGTTCATGAAAACAAGGGAGTTACCCAAGTGCCAGCCCTGTCCTTTTGCCTGAGAGATTCAGGATTTCTACGGGTGAAATCCTTTAACACCTTCGGCCCTCGCATCTTTTCAGCGAGCTTCTCCAGAGTCGTGTCCGTACACAGTTTCGTGTTCTTACTGAACGCCTGATAGTGTTACTCCTTCGGCAGAAGATCGTAAAGATCTCCATTTTTCAGTGTACATCATCCACCTATATGGTATGCGGCAACATACATTTTTCGCTTGGGCTTCCCAGATTCTGAATTCCGAAGCCTCAAGTGATTTACCTAGATTATACACGATGAAAATCAAAATGCAACATGCGAATTTTGCTCATTTTTCATATTGTAAACCTTTTGCTATGTTAAAGTTTCTTTCTTGTGCTTTTGGCGAATATTTTCTACTTGTTTGCGATATAGATATGATTTGTATCTTTTTTGTAGCTACTTGAAATTCATGAAATTTCAATAGGAAAAGTGCTTTGATTTTGGTATTGTGATAAGTTGTTGGAATCATAGTTAAGCATGATGGTGACTGGTGACTGGTGGCTAGGGATTAGCCGTCAGACGCCTGCCCTCTGGCCTTCGGGCATCGCCCATAAATATTCGCGGCGAAGCCGCCACTGATGAGCCTTCCCCACATGGGGAAGGCTGACGATACGAGAATGGCGATATCTCATAAGACCTTCGGGCATCGCCACTATTTCTACTCCGCGGCGCTTCCTCATTTTATGCGCCATACCACCACTTCTCACGCAAGTGGAAACATTAAAAACGCAATCAGGGGGCAACGGGGCTAGCCCTGTTATCCCGCCTGACCACTCACCATCAGCCTGCCAAAAGCCTACTCCCCTCTCCGCGCCAGTTTCTCTCGTAACATATCGAAAAGCGGAAGGAAACATGCCTTTGTATCCTCGATCAGCTGTTGCGCGACTTTCTCATTATATGTATGGGATTGCAGATTGCGAGCGAGCAGGGCTTGCAGCCAGCCTTCCTCATCCGTGATGACGCCCGCCTGGTAAGCCGTCTTGATGATCTGACGGGGCGATCCGCTCTCAGCCTCTGCCCAGCCCTCTTCAGCAAGGTACTCTTTCATCGCCCGCCAGGCCTGCTCGAAGCATATGGTATAAAGTGCTGTCATCCCGGCAACGATGATAGGATCCGTGTACGGCGGCTCGTAGCGATGGATTTCGTGCAGATTGGACAGCGCTTTGCAGAAATTTTCAAATTTTTTCATAAATGGTGATCCCCTCTTTCTCTATGCTCCCACGAAGCGCCTCCTGCATAGGACGCGCAAGGTCTACGACGTCGAAGCGAAGCAATGTCCATACTTTTTCTTCCACGTCCAGCGAAAATTTCACCGTATCCCCGCCAAGCACTGCGAGGTCGATATCACTCGTCCGGTGGTAGTCTCCCCGAGCGCGGGAACCGAAGAGTATCACCTTGCTGACCCCATGCGTCTTTGCCAAATGGCAGATGTCACTCCGCACCCGCTCTGTTAATCCATCCTGTCTCGTCATAGTCCTCACCTCTTTCTTTTATTGTAGCATAGAGGGGGAATGGGGCGAAGAGCAGCTTAGGAGGATAGATTAGGAGTGACTAGTGACTGGCGACTGGTGACGGGTGACTGAAATACAACTTTCGGGCATCGCCCTTATCTATACTCCGCGGCGCTTCTGATTTTTACGCGCCGCACCAATTCCTTTGAACCTGCTAAACCCATAGAACCCGCTGAACCTAAGGAAACGCTGATTAAATCGCAGAATCAGATTTCATATGGATTTTTATACATAGCATCGTCGACATCCTCCTTAAATAGCTTGAACATAAAAAATCCCCTATCCTGTTGGAATTCAGAGGAACAGGATAGGGGGGATGTCCCACTTCCTAGGGAAGTGAGGGGGGACAACGATATGGATACGGGAGATGCTTTTCGCACTCCTTCGAGAAAGCGACTGGCGACCAGTCACTAGTCACTAACAACTAGATTTTCGCATGTTCACCAGCGGTGACGCCGGCTTTCTTTTCTGCCTTTTCCTTTTCAAGGACGATCTGGAAGCGTTCTACTTCTTCCTTGATGACAGGCGAGAGGATGAGCATGGAGATCAGGTTCGGGATCGCCATGAGAGCATTAGCGATATCGGAAAGGTTCCACACCAGATCGAGGGTCTGGGTAGCGCCTACATAAACGACCAGAGAGAAAACAATGCGGTAGATCATGTTGTATTTATGAGTACCGAAGAGGTATTCCCAAGCCTTTTCACCGTGGTATTCCCAGCCGAGGATGGTGGAGAAGGCGAAGAGGATGATGCCGATAGCGACGATCAGAGCGCCGATCTCACCGATATTGGTGGAGAAGGCAGCCATGGTAAGTTCTACGCCTTTCAGAGGCTTGCCGTCAGCACCGGTCATGCCGAGGACGCCGGAAGCTGCGATGGTGATGCCGGTGATGGAGCAGACAACGATGGTATCCCAGAAGGTACCGGTCATATTGATATAGCCCTGACGGACTGGATCATCCGTGGTAGCTGCTGCTGCGGTGATAGCGGCAGAACCCATGCCGGCTTCATTGGAGAAGCAGCCGCGAGCGACACCGAAACGGACTGCATTCATGACAGAAGCGGTGATGCCGCCGAGGATGCCGCCACCGACTGCCTGCGGATCGAAAGCCATCATGAAGATGAGGTAAAGACCATGTGGAACGTTCTGGATATTGAGGATGATGCAGAGGAGACCGGCGATGACATAGAAGAATGCCATGGCAGGAACGACAACAGAGGAAACTTTGGAAATGGTCTTGATACCGCCGACGATGATGATGAGAGAAAGAACGGTCAGGATGACGCCGCAGACTTCAGGAGACATGCCGAAGGTGGTATGTACGGCACCGGAGATGGAGTTTGCCTGGGTCATGTTGCCGATCCCGAAGGAAGCGATAACAGCGAAGAGTGCGAAGAGGAAGCCCATGACGGAGCCAAGCGTTTTGTTCTTGAAGCCGTTCTTCATGGTGAACATCGGGCCGCCTTTCATTTCGCCTTTTGCATTGACTTCGCGGTATTTGATCGCGAGCATGCATTCAGAGAATTTCGAGGTGAGACCGAAGCAGGCGGAGATCCACATCCAGACCAGAGCGCCAGGGCCGCCAGCGAACATAGCGGTCGCTACGCCGACGATATTGCCGGTGCCGATGGTCGCAGCCAGCGCGGTCATCAGTGCGGAGAATGGCGATACATCGCCCGTGCCGCGTTTCTTGGTGCGGGCTTCTTTGGAAAGGACGCTGCCGATCGCATACGGCAAGTTTCGCCATGTTCTAAATTTCAATAAGCAGGTGAGGTACACGCCGGTACCGACCAGCAGGGTAAGCATGATAGGGCCCCATACGAGGCTGTCAATTTCATTGACGACTGAATTGATTGCAGCCATGTCCATAATAAATATCCCCCTTGAATCGATTTGCCCGTTTCCTTTTAAAAACAAAACCGCCGAGCCCAGGTAAGAAATCTACGGGCTGGCGGTCTAAAATGTATGTATGCATCCACGCATAAGGGTGTTACCCCATTGCCAGCCCTGTCCTTTTGCCTGAGAGATTCAGGATCCACGGGTGAGATCCCTTTACACCTTCGGCGCCCGCATCCTTCGAGCGGGACTCTCCAGAGTTGTGTCCGTACACAGTTTCGTATTCTAATGAACGCCTGATAGTGTTACTCCTTCGGCAGGCTGGAAGTTTATCACTTCTTTCAGGTCCTGATCTCTTATAAGAAGAAATCTTCGCCCGGGGTCGCCTTTTTTCAGTGTACTTCATCCACGCACTATGAAATTTTCATGCACTTCTGGTTTTCTTTCGAGAAACAAGCTTCTGAATTCCCTCTACTGGAAAATCTGCCGGGCATGTCGGCCTATATTCAAAGGTCATGAGCCTTCGACTATACAATGTGAGTGACTAGGGATTAGGGATTAGGGATTAGGGTTCAGGGTTGTGGTGGCGGCTTCTCCGCTTTTTTAGAAAAGGCATCCCCCGTATCGTCATTTCGAGCGCAACCGAGAAATCTTTCTTGCAGACCGTCAAACGTCGCTTGCTTGAAAGCCTTAAAGCGATGCATCGAGTCATCGTTTCCATAGAGGCTTATAAGAGCTGATTCCATTCTGCAATGGAGATCCCTCGACTTCGCTCGGGATGACAGCACGGGGAAACCGCCAGTCCCCTTTCTAATCCCTAATACCTTCTCTCTAAAACCTGCGGCGCTTCTATCTTTTTCGCGCCGCTACCACCATTTCTCATTTCTAATTTCTCATTTCTAACTAAAATACAAAAGCCCGCAGGAAATCAGATTTCCTTTGCGGGCTTCCTTGCTCAAGATATGTACTTCACCATTTATAAAGAGGTAGGGCCTCCGCGGCAGGGAAGACTTTCTGGGGATCTTCCCCGCCGCCCGGCAGACTCCTTGGATCAGTTTAGGAGGGCTTATCCGAAGGAGTGCCCTTTGCCGGATGGGGTGTCATATTATGCCGCCGGGAAGGAAAATGGGAAAACCTTCAGGGAGGAAATAATATGTTATATCAGGACCTGATGCTAGTCCTCGAGACTTTCTGCAGCCTTGGACATTTTGACCTTGCTGGGATCTAACTCTTCGTATTCTTCGTAGTCTTTACCAGTTTTGAGATGATCGAAATATTTAGCTGTCTCTCTTACGACGACGCCGGAGAGAGCCAAAAGGGCAATCAGGTTTGGAATAGCCATGAGACCATTGACGATATCCGCCAGGACCCAGATGGCTTCAAGTTTCAGGAATGCGCCGCTTGCGACGAGGATGATGAAGATGACGCGATAGGGAAGTACGCCCTTCGTGCCGCAGAGATAAATCATGCAGCGTTCCCCATAGTAGTTCCATCCGAGGATGGTGGTGAAAGCGAAGAGGACCAGCCCGATCATCAGCATGTAGCCGCCGAAAGCAGGGAATGCATCTTTGAAAGCTGCATTCGTGAGAGCTGCACCGTTCAGACCATTCATCCATTCGCCGGAAACGACGATGGAAAGACCGGTCAGTGTGCAGATGATGATGGTATCGATGAAGGTACCAGTCATAGAAATCAGACCCTGTTCTGCAGGCCATTTGGTTTTAGCAGCAGCAGCTACGATAGGAGCGGAGCCGAGGCCAGATTCATTGGAGAATACGCCTCTGGCGATACCATTTCTCATCGCGAGCATCACTGTCGCACCGAGGAAACCGCCGGCCGCTGCACTTCCGGAGAAGGCGCTGTACACGATGGTCTGAATGGCTGCAGGCACTTTGTCTGCGAAATACACAAGTACACCGATAGTAGAAATAAAGTAAATCACTGCCATAGCCGGAACGATTTTCGCAGCGGCCGATGCGATAGACTGCAGCCCGCCCAAGGTGATCGCTGCGACCAGGATGGTCAGGATGAGAGCGGTCCACATAGGATCGAGGCCGATCGTCATTTTGGTGATATCGACGATGGAATTCACCTGAGCGAAAGTACCGATACCGAAGTAAGCGACCAGTACGCCAAAGATGGCAAAGAGCGAGCCAAGCCATTTGAACTTAGGACCCATACCATTCTTGATGTAGAACATCGGGCCGCCGGCGATCTCGCCTTTGGAGTCCACCTCACGATATTTCACCGCCAGAAGACCTTCGGCATACTTGGTGGCCATTCCGAAGAAAGCGGCCATCCACATCCAGAAAATAGCGCCCGGGCCGCCGGCAGCGATCGCTGTCGCGACACCTACGATATTCCCTGTGCCTACCGTAGCAGAAAGTGCTGTGCAGAGAGCTTTGAAAGAGTCGATATCCCCGCTGCCCCTATTCTGTGCTTTGAAGATCAGTCCCAGCGCCTTCGGCAGCTGGAAGACCTGCAAGAGCTTCAGACGAAGCGTCAGGAGGATGCCCGTCCCCACCAGCAGTACCAAGAGCGGCGGTCCCCATACAAAACTATCAATCGCATTCAGCAATTCAAGATTCAAATCCATTTCTTTGTCTCCCTCCAGGAAAGTAAGATAAATAAAAAAGCCGGCTTTTCCAATAAAAAATAACTCTGGAAGCCGGCATTGTCTACCTTAACAATCACAAGAAGTGTGACGTTTTTCTCTGTCCTTTTGCCTGAGAGATTGGGATCATCGGATCCTTACACCTTCGGCGCTCTTATTATGAGACTCTCCAGAGTGTGTCCACATACGGTACTACCTCTTTCGAGATACCTGAGAGTGTTACTCCTTCGGTAAGCCTTACGGCTTTCTCCCACATGTTTCATCCACCAATATGAATTTGATGTTTGCATTATAAGTCCCTTGCTTTCATTTTGCAAGAGGAAATTTTCAATTTTATCTTTTTCTAATAATTGACTGGGGTTCAGGGTTCATCGGGTTCTATAGGTTCAAGAGGTTCAAAAGGGTTGGTGTGGCGCATAAAATACAGAAGCGCCGCGGAGGTTTGAAACTAGCGGTTTTCTCGTATCGCAAACCTAATCCCTAGCTACCAGTCACTAGTCACTCATCCCTGCTTTCAAACTTGAGGGCTCTCCCCACTACCTTCCCTTATGATTTTTCTCCTTCTCCTCATACATGCGCCAATCGGCCAGGATGCGGATATAGGCAGCATCGCCCGACTCCTTCGGATAGGCGGCAAGACCCATGCTGCAGCCTACTCGCAGGGTATGTCCATCGATTTCAAAGGGCTTCTCCAGCATCGTCTTCAGCCGCTCCCTGATCTCTGATGCTAGATTCTCATCGAAATCCATGCTGAAGAGGATGGTAAATTCATCGCCGCCGATGCGGAAGACATAGTCATTTTTACGAATGCACTGCAAGAGGCGCTTCGCTGTTTCCTGCAAGAGTTTATCTCCCGTCGCATGCCCATAGGTATCATTGATGGGCTTGAAATGATCCAGATCCAGATACACCAGAACGAAGGGCAGTTTCTTATTCTCTTTGCTCTGCAGCATTATCGTAAAATAGCGCTCATTGAAAAGTCCGGTCAGTCCATCGGTATTCGCCAATGTTTCCAGATCATGCTTTTCCCCGATATCCTGACTGATGCACATCACTTTTTCCAGCATGCCTTTTTTATCCCAGGAAATCGACACTACTGTCATCAGTTTGAAGACCTGCTTCTGGCGGCCGCAGTACTCAAAGCGCATGAGATCATCCTTCGAATTCAAAACGCTGACGAGTTGCTCTTTGGACAGCAGCTGGCTGATCTTCATATACTCCGCATCCCCTGTCGCGACAAAGGCACGGGAGAGTTTCTCCACGAGCAAAGAGAAACAGCCTGTCTCCGGATACAGAGATTTCTTCAGCAGATTCTCCCCATAGTAATACTGGTCCGTCTTCAGATTGGCCACGACGTAGCGATCCGCCACCCGCCCCATCCCGCCAAAGAGCTCCCGCATCATCTCTCTCTGGCTGGCGAGTACCTTCTTCTCCCGCTCTTTCTCATGGAGTCTCTGCCGGGCCTCCTTAATGGTCACCCCGATCATGAAAAAGGCCAAGAGTGAGAAGATAGCCGCCAGGGCGAAAACCGTCGCATTCCGCACACGCACAAGACCTTCATCCACCACGCGGTCACGGACGAGCCCCACCAGTGACAGATGACTGATCCCAAGCGGGCGATAGACGGTATAGTACTTCCTTTCCCCCAGAGAAATGAGAAGACTCCTGCCCTGCTCTTCGCGAATGCCTCGCGCCATCCATTCAAGGCTTCCCTTCTCTTCGGCTGCATCATGCACCTTGAGATAGGAAAGAATATTATCCACATGCTCCGGGATCTCACTCTTCGGTGTCAGGGACAGCACCACATCGCCCGCCTCATCGACGACATAGCAGTCACTTTCCCCATCATAAATATTGCCTGTGATGAAACGCTCCACCACTTGATTGTCATAGGAAACAGCGATCCCCATATAATCGATCCCATCAATCGTCAAAGGTTTTTTGAAAGGCACGGCAAAGACGACACGCCGCGTGCCATCCGTCGACACATAACTCGAAAGGATCGGCTTCCCTTCCTTTTCTACCGCTTCAACGACCGCTTTGAAGCTGTCCGCCTGCCCCTTGCGACCGCCATCTGTCACAAAATGGCCAGACTTCCCGAAGAGATAGAAATCCCTATACATCCACTAGTCTCGCGCCCCATCCCAGCAAAGTAGCGATCGCCAGAACAGCCGCCTTTTTGTACGCCTGATGCATGAAATCTTCCCCCTTGCACATCATAAGCCGCAAATAATGATAAAATTTCTATAAAATTATACAAAATATAATCATTTTCGTAAAGAAGCACACCTGTGCTTCCTATCATTTTATCACAAAAAAGACGGCTGCCCCTGTCATAAGTGACAGGGGCAGCCGTATATCTGATTCTGATTTTCTTATCTGCTAAATGCACTCTCATCCCAGTGCGACATCCAGAGCCATCATCAGCATGAAACCGACGGCAAAAGAGATGACCCCTACATCCGAGTGCTCGCCCGCCGACATTTCAGGGATCAGCTCCTCCACGACGACATACATCATCGCACCTGCCGCGAAAGAAAGGAGATACGGCATCATCGGCACCACCATCGAGGTCAGCAGAATGGTGGCTACAGCGCCGATCGGTTCCACTATGCCCGAGAGCACGCCGCCCGCGAAAGATTTCCAGCGCCCCATTCCCGCGGACTTGAGCGGCATGGAAATGATCGCACCTTCCGGGAAATTCTGGATCGCGATCCCCAGTGAAAGCGCCATGGCCGACGCTGCCGTGATGCTCTCATGCCCGGATAAGAATCCCGCATACACCACGCCGACAGCCATCCCTTCCGGAATGTTGTGCAGCGTCACCGCGAGCACCAGCATCGTCGTCCGCACCAGATGGCTCTTCGGCCCTTCTGCTTCACTGGCATTCATGTGCAGATGCGGAATCACATGGTCAAGCAGCAGCAAAAACACCATCCCGATCCCAAAGCCGATGACAGGCGGCAGAAACGCCCAGCGCCCCATCGGTTCGCACTCATCCAGCGCAGGGATCAAAAGGCTCCAGATCGAAGCCGCCACCATGACGCCAGCGGCAAATCCAGTGAGTCCCCTCTGCACACCGCGGTTCATCTCGCCCCGCATGAAAAAGACACACGCTGCGCCAACCGATGTCCCAAGAAAAGGAATCAATAATCCCCAAAATGTATCTGTCATAGTTTCTCCTTATTGAAAATTGTTTTCAATATCTTTATAACGCGGAAGGAGAGCTTTGTCAAGGGATGTGGGATTAGGAGCCTCGAATGACTGGTGACTAGTAGCTAGTGGCTGGTGACTTGAATACCACCTTCGGGCGTCGCCCCGTTTCGTCATCCTGAGCGGCGAGAAACGTCGTAAGTGAGATAACGAATGCCAGAACAGCTGCGACCTGAGCCGAAGAATCTCGGCGAAGCCGCTACTACACCCCGAACCATTTTATGTGAATAGTTGAATAACTCCATTCACTTATCCACATAAAAAACAGCCCGATTTTATCGGGCTTTGTTCACATGTATTCACTTTTCTTTTCACAGCTGTTCACAGGTTGTTCACATTTTGTGAATAGCTAATAAGTATCTGTTATCCAGTCACTAGTCACCAGACACTAGTCACTAAACTTCCCCATTTCCCGATTGATCTCCCCCGCGATCATCTGCTTGGCATTCCAGTCGCCGTGGAGACCGTCCATCGCAAGCTCAGTCGGCATGACAGGAAAGTCCGCAAAGGGCGCTGCGGTATCGATGTGCGATTCGCTGCGGATGAATGCATTCACCGTATCCACCGCTTCGCGCCAGTTCTCGCTAGTATGCTCGCCGTAGTACTTCTCGATGTTTTCCGGATTGATGGGAAGAATCGTCATGAGGATCGGCGTGATGCCATGGGCGCGGCATTTCTCCTGTATGCGCTTCAGGTGACCGATGACTTTCTGCGGATCAGTTCCCATACGCAGATCGTTGATACCGCCCATGACAAGCAATTGTTTCACGTGAAACGGCAGCACATCACGCTCGAAGCGTTTCTCCATCATCTCCGTCGTATCGCCGCTCTTTCCCAGATTCACGGCAGGAAAGTCCAGATACGACACATAGCTGTAAGCGAGATCGGACGGACTGTGATAGAGGTGTCCCCCGCCCTGTGTGATGCTGTCGCCGAAGATACCGATATCAAAATGTACCGCCGCCTGATTTCGTATCTTTTCCGGCAGGCTCCAGACACCGACCGGCTGCCCGTCGCTTCCTATCCCGCGGACACGCCAGTAGCATGTCCCCAATCTGGGCTGGTCATCATAGACATTGGAAAGTGTCGTCACCGCGCTCCAGACGCGGTATCTGGAGGGGCTCGCATCGTCGATATTTTCCGGATATTCTTTCGTCACTTCAACTTCGTACGATGAGGCACCCGGATTTCCTGTATAAGAATAGACAGGATAGAGAAGAAAGGCACCATTTCCCCGTCCCATCCCCTTCGGATAGGGAGCATTTCTGGAAATGAGGCGCATCGTGCTCCTGACTTCCATCGGAGAAGAGAAGGGGGCGAGTCCCTCCCAGTCAGCGCCGATCGGACGCACGCGCCAGTAGAGCGGCGTACCGTCCATGACAGGAGGGACGCGGACAAGGATGCGGTTCATGTAAATGCGTCGGTTGTGATAGACCGTCTCTTCGAGGGGGGTATTCCGATCCAGCTGCTCTGGCAGGCCTTTGAATATCTCCACTTCGTAGCGGACAGATTCCGCATTTTCCGGCCAAGAAAGAAGCAGGAGCGCCTCTTCGGCCTTCTGTGCGCTGACATTTTCATAAGAGACGGCATTTTCCATCAGCATGGAGCCAAGGTCTGTTTCGGCCATGGCTGCCGTGGGGAGCGCGGAAAGAAGCAGCGCGGAAAGTAGGATATGTTTCATAGTTGTTTTCTTATTTTAAGGGTTATCCCCTGGGACGTGCTGCCCTTTGATTTCGCACAAAAGAGGTTTAGCGGGTTCTATGGGTTCAAAAGGAGTTGTGCGGCGCATAATAATCAGGGGTGCCGCAGAGTATAAATGGAGCGATACCCGAAAGTCTACCGGATAGTGGATTTCCCATCTTTGTTTATCCATGAGCGCAGATGGCATGCTTACCGCTACAGGAAAAGCAGCCTCTGCCCCTTCGGGGCACTTTTTTCGAAGGAGGGCGATCAGAGAAGCCAAATTTCTAATCCCTAATCTCTAATCCCCAGTCACCAATCACTAATCCCTAGTGACTAGTCACCAGTCCCTAATCCCTCTATCAAAAAAGCAGGCTTGCGCCTGCTCGTGATCAACCATTTCCGGGGAGGAAGTACGTCGGATCGACCGCATCGCCATGGATGCGGACTTCGTAGTGGCAGTGCGGGCCGGTACTGTTTCCTGTACTCCCGACAAGAGCAAGGATGGTGCCCTGCTCGACCTGCTGGCCTTCCGTGACGAGGATCGCAGAATTATGTCCATAGCGGGTCGTGATGTCGCCGTCGTGCTTCACCTCGACGAGGTAGCCATAGCCGTCCACCCAGCCTGCGCGGGTGACTGTGCCGGAGGCCGTCGCTGAGACGGGCGCGCCGTAGTCTGCGGCAATATCGAGGCCTTCGTGGTAGGTGGAGCCGATGCCCCCGGGACTTACGCGGAAGCCATAACTGCTGGAGACCTGTCCTTTGACCGGCCAGATGTCCGGCGTCGTGGACGAGGCGGAGAGCAGCGTGGTCTGCATGCCGTAGGTCTGGTTCATCACCTGCTCACGCAGGACGATCATGGTCTTGATCTGCGCATCAAGGCGTGCATCGAGCTGACGCATCGATTTCAAAAGACTGCCCGGCGTCGCATAGGAGGTACCTGTCATTTGTTCTTTCGCGGATACCGTTTTCGCCTTATCCGGTATGGTGGAGGCACCGCCGATGCCGCCCGTCATATTCTGCGCGGCCCCATTGTTATTGGCTTTCACCATCTCCTGCAGCTGGTCGGATAGCTTTTCTATCGTCTCTGTCTTGTCCTCCAGCGACTTCATCTTTTCTTCCGCCATTTTGAGCTGGTTCTGATAGAGCTGGTTCTGCCGGGAGAGGCTCTCCATAGACACAGCAGAGTACACCGCTGTCCCGAGGCTTGCTATCAGGATGATGCCTGCCGCGATACCTCCGATTTTCAGTTTTTTCCATTCGTCACCGGTGAAATGAAAGCTCACTTCGCCAGTGTCTGTATTTTCATTTCGTTTCATAGCTGTTTCCTTATTTTTTCCCGGGGCTGCGCTGCAGACATACATAGGGCGCCGGAAGGTTTCTTGGAAAGCAGGTTTCCTATTTGAGCTTTTCTGACATGCCCCATTTCATCGCGAATGATAAAGATTTCTCACCTCGCTCGAAATGACAGCGCCAGCGGAGCTGCAGTCACCCGCCGCCGGTCACATGCTTCTATTTTCTAGCCGTATCAATGCGATGGTTATCCGGCTGGGACTGGGACAGGGCTTCGCCGTGCGTCTCATTCACAAGGTCCTGCGCCTGAGAAGCCATATCCGGCATCAGGGTATCCAAGGCCATATTGATACTTTCCGCTTCTTCAGAAGAGAGGGCTTCCTTGCACTGGCCATTCACGATCTGCTTCGCATAGATGCGGGAGGTGTCGTGACCCGCCAGCGAGGACAGGACGAAGCCGTTGTTCTTGCCGTCGAGCACGGTCAGCGAGAAGGAGAGCTTGTCGCCGGTGTCATCGAAGGCATCGTAGCGCACAAGTCCCACCTTCTGGAAGGAGGACAGCTGCATGGTCGCGAGAAGCTCCTGCTGATGCAGCATGCTCTCGGAGGAATTCACCATTTCCCGAAGCTCTCTCACTTCGGTCGAGAGGCGTAGCTCGAGCGAGCCTCCGTCTTCGCCATTCATGAAATATTTGTACTTCTTGGCCAGACGGTTCAGCTTATTTCTCATGAGTAGCATATTCACGAGAAGGAAAAGCACGATGATGATCGCGCCGATGACATAAAAAATCATATTTGCACTCTGCATGGTTTGTATATATCTCCTGGGGATAAGTTTGGGTTTTAGGGTTAGCCCCTTGGGCGGCTCCGTCCACTGATTTTGAATGAAAGCTTTGCGCGAATTAGAAATGAGAAATTAGAAATTGTGGTGCGGCGCATAAAAATCAGAAGCACCGAGGAGTATAAATAGGGCAATGCCCAAAGGTTTCTTAGGGAACAGGTTTCCCGTTTGAACTTTTCTGACATGATTCGTTTGAGCGCGAACGGAAAAGATTTCTCGGCAACGCTTTCAATGACGATACGAGAGAGTCTGATGTCTCCTAGTCTCCTAGTCACTACATCCTACCTTTTCCCATTTAAAAATTCCGTGATTCGCTCAAATTCTTCATCATTTTTGAAGGTGATGGAGATCGTGCCGCTATGGGCATTTTTCCCTCGGCCGAGTTTGATGGCAACGCGGCTGCCGACGGACATACCGAGTTTTTCTTCGATGGAGCGAAGGAAGGCGTGCGTCTGCAGATCGGCGATTTCTTTTTTCTTTTTCTTCTTTTCACGGGTCAGGTCTTCGACGTGACGGGCCGAGAGACCTTCGTCTACGATCTGTTTCGCAAGCCGGACCTGCTCTTCACCGGACGAAAGTCCGAGGAGCGGGCGCGCCTGGCCGGTCGTGAGCTTGCCTTCGACCATGAGCTTTTTCACTTCATCTGGGAAATCCGCAAGACGGAGCATATTGGCGATGTAGGGGCGGCTTTTGCCGACTCTGGCAGCCATCTGCTCCTGCGTCAGCCCGTAATCATTCATCAGCTGCTGATAGGCTTCGCATTCTTCGATCGGGTTCAGGTCTTCGCGCTGCAGATTCTCGATCAGCGCCACCTCTGCCATGGATCTGTCATCATAGGCAGAAACGATCGCCGGTACCGTCTTGAGCCCTGCGAGGTCCGCCGCCCGCAGACGGCGCTCACCGGTGACGAGCTCATACTCAAAGTCGCCTTCCTTGTCACGATAGCGCACCGTGATCGGCTGGATCAGTCCTTTTTCTTTGATGGAAGCCGCCAGATTTTCCAGCGACTCGAAATCAAACTGGCGGCGCGGCTGCCAGGGATTGGGATGGATCTTGGAAATATCCAGCTCAATGACCTTGCCCGTCTCATCCAGTGCATTTTCCAGAAGAGAGCCGAGCCCCCGTCCCAATTTTCGCTTAACCACGTTTCAATACCTCCCGGCACAGCTTCTTATACGCCTCTGCCCCCTTGGACTTGGGCGCATAGGTCAGGATCGGCTCACCGAAGCTCGGAGCCTCTGATAATTTCACAGTCCTTGGAATCACCGTCTTGAAAACCTTGGAGCCAAAATACGTCTTGACTTCCTCCGCCACCTGCAGCGACAGATTCGTCCGTCCGTCGAACATGGTGAGGAGGATCCCCAGGATACGGAGCGACGGATTCAGCTTGCGGCTGACGATCTGCACCGTCTTCACCAGCTGCGAAAGCCCTTCCAGCGCATAGAATTCCGCCTGGATCGGGATCAGGATCGAATCAGACGCGACAAGCGCATTGAGCGTCATCAGCCCCAGCGATGGCGGGCAGTCGATCAGGATGAAATCATAGGCATCCTTCAGCGCTTCGATCTTTTTCTTCAGGATGTACTCCCGTCCGTCCATGGCCGACAGCTCGATATCCGCCCCCGCGAGATCGATAGAGGAAGGAAGAAGAGAGAGCTTCTTCACCGCCGTCTTGATGATGGCCTCTTCTGCGTCCGCATCATTAAGCAGCACATCATACAGATTCTTTTTGAACTCCACATCCTTCGAGAGCCCGCTGGTGGAATTTCCCTGCGCGTCTTCGTCGATAAGAAGCGTCTTTTTCCCGCGATCTGCCAAGTATGCCGCAAGGTTCACCGCCGTGGTCGTCTTCCCCACGCCGCCCTTCTGATTGATAATGCTGATGATCACGCCCATAGCTTTCTTCCTTTCATCGATAGTCACTTTATTATACCATGATTGTATGGGGTTATGGGAGAAAAAATGAGCTTCTCATGCTTCCGAATGCCCCCCGTGGAAACGGATATGCCGGTGAGCACTTCGCATGGTTTTCAAGGCTTTGGGAAATACGGATCTCCCATGGGGGCGTTCTGAGACTGCCCCTCTCCTAGCAAAGAAAAAGATGTCCCGCTTTCATGCGAAAAGATGGTGCAGGAGGGACCCTCGCCAGACCGCCAGGCTCTCTCAATCATCGCTCCCAAACCTTTCTTCATCAAAAAAGCGAAGCCTCTCGGCTTCGTTTTATTGATCTGCAAAGCAGCGTTTTTTCTTTTTGAAGATCATCCCCATGATGGTGTGCAGCTCATCTAACGCATCCGGATTCAGCGTATAAAAAATGTGCTTCCCATCACGACGGTCAAGAACCAGACCGGACTCAACCAGCACCTTCATATCATGCGAAAGCGTCGGCTGGGTGATGGCGAAGGCTTCCTGCAGCTTATTGGCACACTGGGCATGACAGGACAGCATGTCGACGATCTTCAACCGCTTCGGATCGGAGATCGCTTTTAAAATTTTCGCCGTATCAATGTAGATTTGTTCCATAAATGCTCCATCAGTCAGTCAAGATTCATATAATACATTTTCTTAAATGAATTGAAATATTTCTATAAATGGTAACAGAGCAGGCATGGAATGTCAAGAAAATCATGGAATGGCGTGACCGGCCTCTCGTGTTCTGCCAAAAGGGATAGGAAAAGACCGCTGCTCCGATCACCAGGGAAACGCGCCGCCTTCGCTCCTTCATTTCCGGCCTGTCTGCGGTTTCAGGGAAACGCTGATTAAATCGCAGAGTCAGGTTATTCCTCGCCATGCATAAAAATTCAAGAGTAAAATCTGATAACGATTTACTCAGCGTTTCCCTAGAAATTTTTCCTCTTCTGTTTATTATGAAAAAGTGTTATATTATAAGAAGAAATAGCAATTTCCTTGCTATAAATTGGTCGTGAGGTGATAAACATGGCAGAAGTAACTGAAAAGAGCATCATCGTCAATGGCGTCGACAAATATCTCGTCGCTGATCTGAAACGTGTTTACGGCGGCGTAAGCTACCAGGGTGAGGAATACGTATTCCTGCAGTTCCCGGTCGTCGGCGATACCGTCAGAGACTACCGTCCGGACAGCTACACCACCGCTATTATGCTCGGTGATGAAGTATTCGATGGACAGACCTTCCATTACCACATCACTCTGACCTATGATGGTCATGTCAGAGAAGTGGCTTACCTGGGTCTTGATGACGCAGGCAGACCAGACACCGTAGATGTCGAATAAGCCAATCAAAAAGAGCTCCCGCGGGAGCTCTTTTTGATTCAGTGCGCCTTTAATAGCAGGCTCGACCAGATGAAGCCAGCTCCGAATCCATTCATCATCACATAGCTTCCTTTTGAAATGCGCCCGCCCCTCATAGCTAGATCCAGCGCAATAGCTACAGAAGCAGGGCCTGTATTTCCCAACCGATCCAATTCAATGGGAATTTTCTCCCACGGAATCTCCATCTTCCCAGCCAAACACTGAATGATCCGAACATTCGCCTGATGGAAAAGATAAAGTCCCACCTCATCTTTGGTGATGCCTTCTTTCTGCAACACATTTTCAGCAGTCTCTCTCATATGCCGGACAGACGCTTCAAAAACCTTTTTCCCCTTCATATGAAGATACAGCCTGCCTTCTCGAATGGCCTCTTCTGAAATAGGCTCTGCCGTTCCTCCGGCCGGTATATGGATACAATCCCAAGAGCTCCCATCACATCCCGTATCAAAGGAACGGATTTCCAGCCTGCCGCCTCGTCCCACGATAGCAGCCCCCGCCCCATCACCGAAGAGAATGCATGTATTGCGGTCATTCCAGTCCAGATGCCGCGATAACATTTCTGATGAAATGACAAGAACATAATCAAACAGTCCTGCAGCAACAAGCCCCTTCGCCATAAAAAGACCATGTATGAATCCGGCACAGCCCGCTGAAATATCGACAGCTCCTGCATGGTCAAGCCCCAGTTTATCCTGCACACGGCTCGACGTATTCGGAATCAGATAATCCGGCGTACCCGTGGCCAAAATAATAAATCCTATCTGATCCTTTCTGATACCGGACATTTCTATGGCTCTGTCCGCCGCTGCCACAGCCATATCGGAAGCATTTTCATTTTTCGCGGCTAAATGTCTTTCCCGGATACCGGTTCTCGTACGGATCCATTCATCATTGGTATCAAGTATTTTGGCTAAATCATCATTCGTGACGACTCTCTCCGGTATATAACTCCCCGTCCCCAGAATGCCTACCCTTTTTGCATCGTTCATGCCTTCCCCCTTTAATAGTTAACCTATTTGTCATACTAAAGTTTACATAATAAATAAAAATATAACCGGGACCTGAAATCCCGGTTCATAAAAAGTATAGCAAGGTTAACCAGCCCTTGTCAATGCATCGGTTCTGCAAATGCCTGCAGGGGAGCGGCTTTTATATGGGTTATTTGGCAAGTTCCGCTTTCTCCATCCGGATCCCTGGCAGGAGCAGTATCGCGCTCACGATCAGCCCGACGAAAAGCGGATCAATGGAAAGCTTCACCACCGTCGCCGTGAGGAGCGAGGCTGCTGTACTGCCGAGCATAGAGAAGACAGCCCAGGATCTCTTCACATGCCCCGGCCAGAAAACAGCAAGCGTCAGGGGCAGGAACATCCCGCCGCCGCGAAGCGCCATGGAAATATACGTCCAGAAGAGCACCTCACTCCCGCGATTCAGGATGGCGATGAAGCAGGCCAGAAGCATGACGAAAAGCACGGTCAGCTTATTCACCGTCAGCATCTTCCGGTCATCGGTCATGCGGCAGAGCGGCACGATCATATCGCGTGTAATCATCGTACCGATACCGAGCGCGAGCCCGCCGATCCCGCCGATCAGCGACAGGATGATGCCGCCCATGGCAAGTCCCCCGAGGAGCGGATGCACTTCATTGATGAGGTATGTCGGAAGCACCATGATCGGCTGGATATCCGGATACAACGTCTCCATATAGAGACCGACTGCGACAGAAGGCAGACCGACAGGAATGACGATGGCTGCCGCCAAAAAGCAGCCCGCCGATGCAGTGGACGGCGTATCCGCCGAGAAAATGCACTGGATATAAGTCTGCGTACAGAGTACCCCCACGAGGACAGAGAAAAGATTCGCCAGCGCAGGCTCTACGCCGCGCCCGAAGAGAGAAAATTGAGCAGCGGGAAACTGGCTCCACGCCGCAGTCTCATAGACCGCCCGAAAGGCTTCCCATCCTGCGATGAAGAGCGCCACCCAGATGATTCCCATTTTCAGCATGCCGCCGATCCCCGCTGATTTCATCCCGCCAAAGAATGTATAGGCAGCGACCAGAAAGATCAGAAGCGCTGAAGCGGTATACGCATCGACATGAAAGACCTCCGCTACGATTTCTATCCCCGGCAGACAGCTCGCTACCGCAGAAAAAAGGATACCGATGGAGGAAATTACCGAAGAAAGCTCCTCCGCCTTCTTCCCGTAGTGCATCGCCAGAAACTGCGGGATCGTCTCAAGCCCCGTGCCGCGCATTTTCTTCGCATAAAAAAGCCCCATGATGATAAAAGCGATACCGCTCCCCAGTGTGAACCACCACGCGGAGAGACCAAAATGATACGCCAGCTGCGCCGTACCCACCGTAGCGCCGCCGCCGACCACCGTCCCTGCGATGCTCCCGGCGACCAGCGGCGCCCCCGCCGACCGTCCGCCGACACTGTAGCCCGCTGCTGATTTCACCGATCTTGAACAGTAGATCCCGATCCCGATCACCAGCGCAAGCGTCGCGATGATGACCCCCATGTGCATCATAGTCAAATGCATATTGATTCCTTCTTTCCTTCCAAGCTGCATTGTAAACCCATTGTATATTTGTAAACCATTATAGCAGAATGGATGAGGGGATGCTAGAATAGAGAAAAGCAGGTTCAGGGGGATCAAAGAGGGGAGTGCGGCGCATAAAAATCAGAAGCGCCGCGGAGTAGAAATAATGACGAGGCCCGAAGGTAGTATTTAGTCATGAGTCCCTAGAGCCTCCTGATCCCTAATCCCTAGTCACCAGTCACTAGTCACTATCACTAAAAAGGAGCCCATCATGTACCAGGCAGTTCTCTTCGATATGGATGGCACTATCCTCGATACCATCACAGACCTTACGATTTGTACCAATTACGCACTTTCCAAGCTGGGAAAACCTCATGAATTTCCCGCAGAGCTCGTGAAGCTCTGCTACGGCTGCGGAATCGAAGCCGACATGCAGAAAGCACTCGCCATGGCTGCCGGCTGCGCCGGTGAAGACTTGGAGTATGTAGAAAATCCTACGCCGCTTTCTGCCTACGGTCTTACATCGCAGGACACCGCTCGCCTGCAGTCGATCTTCGTTCCCTACTACAGCGCACACTGCCACCTTCACACCGCTCCCTACGACGGCATCCCTGCTCTCCTGTCCGCACTTCAAAGAAGAGGAATCCGTACCGCAGTCGCCTCAAACAAGGACGAAGCGGATGTAAAGAAACTTGCCGCCATGCATTTCCCCGGTCTTTTTGACGCCATCATGGGCAACTCCCCTGCCATCCGCAGAAAGCCTGCCCCCGACATGCTTGATCGCATTCTCCATGACCTTTCCATTCCGAAAGAACAGGCCATCTATATCGGTGACTCGGAAGTAGACATCGAAACAGCCAAAAACGCCGGCCTTGCCTGCATCTCCGTCACATGGGGATTTAGAAATAAAAACTTTCTCGCCCGCCATGGCGCGACATGCATCGTAGAGAATGCAACGGAGCTGGCCATGGAATTGGGAATTAGGGAGTCTTAAGTGACTGGTGACTGGTGGCTGGTGACTAGGAGACTAGGAGACTAAAGACTAGAGACTGGTGACTGGTGACTTGAATACTACTTTCGAGCATCACCCCATACATATTCTCGGTGAAGCCGCCTCTATATAAGCCTTCCCTGCATAGGGAAGAGGGATCGCGCCAACGACGCTCAGATGCTTACATGAGTACCACTATGTTTGCAGGCGCATTTCCCATTTAGCTCAGCTGTCTTTCATACCGCAGGTACCCTATCCGCCCCTTCGGGGCACCTTCCCCTCGAGGGGAAGGCTAAATCGGCGCGGTGAAGACTCCACCCTGAAGTTTAGGATGAGGTTTGCGATACGAGAAAATAGCCATTTCGCATTTCTCATTCAAGCGAGGCTTTCATCCAGAATCAAAGGGCACCACGCCCGAGGGGCTAACCCTGAACCCACAAAAAACGCTCGCCCTAAAAAAAGGACGAGCGTTTTTTGTGTATGTATCACATTATTTATGCTCAAAAATATCGACGCGGCGAGCGGCAGCGTGATCCTTGCTGTCACTGTCTGCCCCTTTCACCATTTCGACCAGCTTTGTCGCATCGACGCCCTGCGCGATAGCGTACTCCTTGACGCTCTTCACGCGCTGGGCAGCGAGTTCTTTGTTATACTCTGCACTGCCGGTCGGATCCGCGCGGCCGACGAGCTTGAAGACATGGCCGGTTTCCTTGGCCTGCTTCACGAAAGCATCCAGATTCACCTTCTGGGCATTCTGGATATCTGCCGAGTCACTTTCAAAAAGGACACTGTTCAGATAGTAATCATTTTCCGGTGCCTTAGCCGGTGTTTCTACCGGCGCTGCTTCTGATGGAGCCTCCGTCTTTACGACACTCACATCGCTAGGCTCATCTTCTTCAAAATCATAATTCTTCGAAGGTTCTTCCTCATAAGAAGCGACCGGATCATGTCCGCCGAAACGATAGGAGACGCCGGCCATGAATCCCTTATAAGAAACATTGCGGTCACTATTGCCGCGCATATTCATATAGCGATAGCCGGCGGTCAGATCCACATTGCTGTCGACAGCCATATTCACGCCAGCCTCCCACATGGAAGTTTCTTCCGTGCCGAGAGCCCCTTTCGCATAGACATCGACGACGTCCGTCACAGGCTGACGGGCTACGACGCCCAGCTGGAAAATATTGTTGGTCGCTTTGCCGTTATCCAGCATGCCGGACGGATAGTCCTTCATGGCGATGCGGTTCCAGCCCGCAAAGGCAGCGACCTGCGGATGCAGGGAATACACCGCATTGAGTTCATTCATATTTCCATTCGTATGATCGGTGTGAAGGCCGGTGTATTGGTACTGCGCTGCCCATTTATCGGTGATCCCATAGCTCACGCCGCCCAGAAAATTCCATTCTCCATCCGACTTATAGCCGGCGGTGCGAGCCGCCGAGTCCCACATGCCTGCATTGATTTCAAATTCACCCGGACGGAACGTCGTCTGAGGAGATGCGAATGCGGTCGTAGAGATGGCAGCCAGAGCCAGCATCATAGCGATTGTCTTTTTCATGATCTTCACCTCGTAGAAAAAATCAGGGAAAGTGTCATAGGATATTGGTCATATATATCTTATTATACCATTCCATGTAAAGGTGAAGAGTTGGCGGATTCAGGGTTAGCCCGCGGGGCGTGCCGCTCTTTGATCGCGAATGAAAGCCTCGCTTGAATAAGAAATTAGAAATGGTGGTGGCGGCTTCGCCGCAAATATATAGAGCGATGCCCTAAAGTAGTATTCAAATCACTAATCTTCAGTCTTTAGTCTCCTAGTCTCTAGTCACCAGTCCCTAGTTCCCGCCTTTCATCATGTCCTGCATTTCTTCGATCATGCCGACATTGCCGCTTTCGATGAGACGGCGGAATTCGTCGAGCTGGTTCTTGATTTCCTTCGACATTTCCGGAAATTCCGGAGCAATATCACGCAGCGCCTTGATGACGATCTGCGAGACGACGAAGCGGGTATACCACTTGTTATCCGCCGGAACGATGTACCACGGCGCATCCTTTGTGCTGGTCGCCGTGATCATCTCGCTGTAAAGCTCCTGATAACGATCCCAGTAGCGGCGTTCATTGATGTCCGCCATGGAGAATTTCCAGTTTTTCTTCTTGTTCAGGATGCGCTCAGCCAGACGGTCACGCTGCTCATCTTTCGATACATGGAGGAAAATCTTGATGACATGGAAGCCATTCTCCCCCAGATAGCGCTCCCAGTCCTTGATCTGCCGATAGCGGGTATCCCAGATATTTTTATTGACCAGATTCTGCGGCAGCTTGTCATCTTTGATGAGGTCATGCACGCGGGTCACGATGACATCCTCATAGTGCGAACGGTTGAAAATGCCGATATCCCCGCGGCGCGGCAGCGCGCGATTGATACGCCACATGTAGTCATGATCCTTTTCTTCACTGTTCGGCTGCTTGAAGGAAACGACATGGACGCCATTCGGATCCAGATGCGAGAAGACGTACTTGATCGTCCCATCCTTGCCTGCCGCATCCATCGCCTGCAGGACAATGATGAGCCCATAGGTACTCTGTGCATAGAGCTTTGCCTGCAGCAGATTGATCTCTTCCAATGCTTTCGGAAAAGCCGCTGTCTTGACGGCTTCCTTGTCGATATCGATATCGCAGGCGGTAGCCATTTTTTTGAGGTTGATCTTGTCGCCTTCCTTGGCACGATAGCGGTCAATGTCGATCTTGATCTCAGGCATTTCTTTTTCCATGGTCGTTCTCTCCTTTGAAAATATGATTGTTATTGTTGAAAGGCAAGGCATCATGTTTCACGTGAAACAAAATTAAGTTTGTAGGGTTCTGGGTTAGTCCCGAAGGCGTGCCGTCCCTTAATTGTGTATGAAAGCTTTGCTCGCCAGTTAGAAGTGAGGAGTGCTGGTGCGGCGCATAAAAATCAGAAGCGCCGCGGAGTATAAATAAGGCGATGCTCGAAAGCTTCTTGCAGAGCGAGAGTGTAGAATGGTTTGTGTAAATAAGATTTTTCTTGAGTTTACACAAGCTTTCAAGGTCTAAAACAAACCATAAAAGAGACTGATTGATGACCGCTACACTCTTTGCAAACGATGAACGGATACCGCTGTAAGACGGGGAGTGACATAAAGCTAAGCGG
>OGRO01000568.1_pt1 | contig 34669 bp, 29 predicted proteins | sample 1553451 | NCBI WGS metagenome assembly OGRO01 (sample SAMEA2580021, study PRJEB22360) | human gut metagenome | reverse complement strand
TAGCTACTAGCCACCAGTCACCAGTCCCTAGCCACTCATCCCTGCTTTCAAACTTTTTTGGGGTATCCCTTTCCCGTATCGTCATCGGAAGCGCAGCCGAGGGATCTTTCTTGTACTGCGGTCAGTATCACATAGGCACTGGCAGGGAAACGACGATTTGGCGCTACGTGTTTCTGCTTTCGCACATCCATTGTTTATCGGTTTGCACAGAAGATTTCTCGCTTGCGCTCGAAATGACGATACGAGAGAGTGACTAGTCACCCTGCGCTCCTAATCCCTAATCCCTAATCCCTGATCCCTAGCCACTAGCCATTCATCCCTGCTTTTAAACTTGTCACTGGGATTATGATGTATATTTTCTATAAGGAGTAACGCATGAACAGGATTTCTAAAGCAGTATTGACTGCACTTGTTTTCACATCACTTGCACTTGGCGGTTGCGGCGGCGGAGAGAAGGCATCCGGCGAAAAGACCTTGGTCTATGCTACGACCGGGTATGGCAGGGAGATGGGAGATGCAGGACTCGATCCGCACGAGAATTATTCCGGATGGAGCACCGTGCGCTATGGCGTAGGGGAGACGCTCTTCCGCTTGTCTGATGCGATGACTCCGGAGCCATGGCTGGCGAAGCATTTCGCATACGTCGATGACAGCACGGTGGATATAGAGCTCCGTGAGGGGATCTCTTTCTCCAGCGGGCGAAGCATGAACGGAGAGGCTGTGAAGGAATGTCTGGAGGCGCTGGTGGCGAAGAATCCAAGAGCGGCCTTTGACCTTAAAATCGATCGGATCGATGCCAGTGAAAATACAGTCCGCATTCACACGAAGGCAGCCTGCCCGAGTCTCATTTTTTATCTTTGCGATCCTTATGCGGCCATTGTGGATATGAAAGCGGACAGGAAGGATGGCCGGGTGTCAGGGACAGGTCCTTATGTGGCGGACTCTGTGACGGATACAGAAATCCATCTGCACAAGAATACATCCTATTGGAATGGCAGCCCGAAAGTGGACCATCTGATCGTGAAGGCTGTCACCGATGGAGATGCGATGACAGCTGCGCTGCAGGCTGGTAATGTCGATGCTACGTATGGACTGCCTTACGCCAGCTATCCGCTGTTTGAGGATTCTTCGAAATTTCAGATTTCCAAGGTAGCCACCAGCCGCAATTTCTTCGCGCAGGTCAATATGCATTCGCCCGTCATGCAGGATATCCGCGTGAGAAAGGCGATCGATATGGCGATCGATCGCGAAGGATTTGTGAATCATCTGCTGGCAGGACACGGAGAGATCGCCGTCGGTCCCTTCCCGAAAGCCCTTCCATTCGGTGCATCGCATGTGCATGGCGTATCGTATCAGGCTGATGAAGCCAGAAAGCTCCTCGAGGAGGCGGGCTGGAAGGATACGGATGGAAACGGCTATGTGGATCAGGACGGGAAAGACCTGACCATCCGCTGGCTGACATATCCGGGCCGCATGGAGCTTCCCGCCCTTGCCGAGCTTGTGCAGGATAATCTGAAGCGGATCGGGATCAAGGTGGATGTCGAGTGCTCGTCGGACCATTTGAAAGTGCTTGAAACGGGGAATTATGATGTGTATGCCAGCGCGCTTGTCACCGCGCCCACGGGGGATCCGGAGTATTTCTTCCATACCTGTGCGCTGGATCAGTCGACCAAGAACCGCGGCTTCTATCACAACGACCGTCTGGAAGCCCTTGCCAAAGAGATGCACCAGACCTTTGATACAGGGAAGAGAAATCAGCTCGCGATAGAGATGCAGCAGGTCATTCTGGATGATCATGCCTTTTACTTCATTTCCTATCTGCAGATGGGGATCTTGTCCCGCAAAGGCGTGACCGGCCTTGCCGCCCATCCTTCAGACTATTATGAAATCACCGGGGAGCTGGATGTACAATGAGTGGGACGGAAGTCCTACGCTTCTCCCATGTCTCTATCGCATACGGAGAAAAGGCAGCGGCCCGGGACATTTCGTTTACGCTTTCCCAAGGTGAATGCCTGACCATTGTCGGCGAGTCCGGCAGCGGAAAGACCACGCTTTGCAAGGCCATCCTGGGTCTGCTTCCTCCCGAAGGTCGCATCACCACCGGCGATATAGACTTCCAAGGACAGCCCCTTTTGGAAATGAGCACGAAAGAAAGGCGGCGCCTGCTGGGGAAGGAGATCACCACCATTTTTCAAGATACGAAGGACGCCTTTTGCCCCATCCGCACGGTGGGGAGTCAGATCCATGAGGCGATGGAAGCGCATGGCCGGACTTCGGCATCTTCACTTCGGGAAAAAGCCTTTTCGCTCATGCAAAAGCTCGGACTGGAGGAAGCCAGCCGGATTTGGGACAGCTATCCCTCGGAGCTCTCCGGCGGTATGATGCAGCGCGTGGGCATCGTGAGTGCGCTCCTGCCGGAGCCGGAGCTGATCTTGGCGGATGAGCCCACCAGTGCGCTCGATGTACTCGCCAGGCAGGAAGTGGTACGAGAGCTTTTGCTGGTGAAAAAGGAAATCAAAGGATCGCTCCTCTGCATCACGCATCAAATGGAGGTCGCGCGGCAGCTCGCGGATCAGGGGATGATCCTCCGTCAGGGACATGTCGTAGAGCAGGGAAGAGCGGAAGACCTGTGGCAGCATCCGAAAGAAGACTACACGAAGCGGTTGTTCTTCGCGGGACGCTCTTGCCGCCGGACTTTTTGATTTCTTTGGGGATGAAATCTCTGCCGCAGGTACGGGCATTTTATCAGCATTTTCTTACCATGCATTGGACGGGAGACGTCATGGAGATTCTACTGGAAGGGCGGGGCCTCACCCGAAGATTTCAAAAGAAAGGTCAGACCATCGAAGCCGTGCATGAGGTCAGCTTCACTTTGCAAAAAGGGACAGCCCTTGGCATCGCGGGAGCCTCCGGCTCCGGAAAAAGTACGCTGGCGAGGATGGCGGCGGGGCTGCTCTTACCTTCCGAAGGAAAGCTCCTGTTCCATGGAAGCCCTTTAGAGGGGAAAGAGGGACTGCGTCATCTCTGGGAGCAACTGCAGATGATTTTTCAGATGCCTCGCGAATCTTTTGACCCGCGCTGGACACTGGAGGAGAGCATCAGGGAAGGGCTGTCAGAGCAGGGCGTCCAAGGGGCGGCTGCGGAGCAAAACGTCAGGCAGGCCGCGGAGGCATGCCTGCTTCCTTGGAAGATCCTCGCGAAAAAACCGCACGAAGTCAGCGGCGGCGAATGTCAGCGGGCTGCCATCGCAAGAGCGATCGTGCTGAAGCCGGAGATCCTTGTCTGCGATGAAATGACCAGCGCTTTGGATCCCTTGGCGGAGCAGGATATCGTAGAGCTTTTGATTGCATTAAAAAAAGAGAAACGGCTTTCGTTTCTCTTCGTCAGTCATGACATCGCGCTCATGGAGCAGTTTTGTGACACGCTCCTCATCATGCACCAGGGAATATGCGTCGAGCAGGGAGCTGTAGAAGAAATCCTGCGCCATCCGAAGGACAGCTATACTCGCCGTTTGCTCGAAGCCGCTGGCGTAGGATAAAAGCAAAAAAGCGCGGACGCCACCCTCATCCGATGGCATCCGCGCTTTTTAAGGTTCATATATTATTTCATGAACATATCGATCGCCTGGTTCATGCGCGTGATGGCCTCCTGGTCATTCTCCTGCACCGCTTCTACGATGCAGTGCTCCATATGCTCCTTCAGGAGGAGCTTGCCGGTATTATTGATCTCCGCGCGCACCGCGGCGAGCTGGATCAGGACATCGGCGCAGTCCCGCTGGTTTTCGAGCATCTTCTTGATTGACTCCATATGGCCGATGGATTTGGAAATCCGATTCATGATTGCTTTGATCTTCTGCGGGTCATGCGTATGGCTGTGATTGTGATGATGTCCGTCATGGGTGTGCCCGATCACATGGGTGTGGACATGTCCGTCGCCATGATCGTGGACAAAAGTGGTATGTTTCGCGTCTTCCATAAGTGATTCCTTTCCCGTTTTCCGTTTCCTTCTATTATACGTGATAGCGGAACGGGTGGCTAGTGTTGCGTTTCCTTAAGTCGACTTCCAGATCAAGTGAGGAGTTAGGAGTTAGGAGTGAAAGTACGGCGCATAAAATTTGAAAGCGCCGTGAAATTTTATATCAATCAGCAAATCCAGCAAATCAGCTCTTATATAAAATGAGAGGTATTGGGGCGCTATATGAATTGTGCGCTCCCTTCCGCCACCTCTCACTTCTAACTAAGTCTAAAAGTTGACAAATTGCAATACTAGTGACTGATGATCAGGGACTGGGCGCTGATTTCGGCGCTTAGCTTTTGCAGCCAATCTCACTAGGCTGGTGAATAGACGGATTGATTCATGATTTTAACTCATTTCCAATGCTTCCTTCATATCAAATGAGCATACATGTTCCAGTTTGTCCAGAAGAGTGTATACTATAAGCAGAGAGAGGATGTGATCGGTCTCTGGTCACCGGTGATCGGTCACCATTTCAAATATATAAAGGAGGAGTCACTATGTTCCGTTTCACATTACCTAGAGATATTTATTGTGGTCATGGAGCCATTGATGAGCTGTCTTTGCTGAAAGGTCACAAGAAAGCTTTCATTTGCACCGGTGGTCATTCCATGCGGGCAGGCGGTTTCCTTCAGAAGACGGAAAAAGTGCTGAAGGACGCAGGACTTGCTACCTATACGCTCGAAGGTATCACACCTGATCCGTCCATCGAAGAAGTGCAGAAGGGCGCGAAGCTGATGGAAGAATTCCAGCCGGACGTGATCGTGGCGATCGGCGGCGGTTCACCGATCGATGCAGCCAAGGCCATGTGGGTCTTCTATGAATATCCGAATCTGACATTCGATGAGATCAAAAAGCCATTCTCTTTGCCGCCGCTTCGTCAGAAGGCGATCTTTGTCGCGATCCCATCCACATCGGGGACTGCGACAGAAGTCACGGCCTTCTCGGTCATCACGGACTACTCGACAGGCATCAAGTATCCGCTCGCTGATTTCAACCTGACGCCGGATCTAGCCATCCTTGACCTTGACATCCCGGCCACCATGCCGAAGAAACTCACCGCGCATACAGGCATGGACGCGCTGACACATGCGACCGAGTCCTATGTGTCGAAGTTTGCGAATGGTTTCACGGAACCACTCTCCAAGCAGGCTGTCTCCGATATTTTTGACAACATCGTAGAGTCGTATCATGGAGACAAGGAAGCCAGAGGCAAAATGCATATCGCGCAGTGCCTTGCCGGCATGGCCTTCTCGAATGGCCTTCTGGGGATCACACATTCTCTCGCGCATAAGATCGGTGCCGTCTTCCATATCCCGCATGGGTGTGCGAATGCCATCCTGATGCCGTATGTCATCCAGTTCAACAAGAAAGCCTGCCTTTCGCGCTATGCCGACCTCGCCCGCGTGGCCGGCCTTCCGGGACGCACCGATGCACAACTTGTCATTTCTTATGAGGAAGCCATCCAGAAACTGAATCAGAAGATGGACATCCCGCTGACACTCAAAGACTATGGGGTGCCTGAGGAGCTGTACCTTGCCAAGAAGGATGCCATTGCAAAGAATGCCGTCCTTGATGCCTGCACTCCGGAGAACCCGCGTGAGGCAGATGCGGAAGCTATGGCAAAGATCCTCGAATGCGCTTACTATGGGAAGATTGTAAATTTCTGAGAGATCGGCTTTAGCGAAAAAGGTGACTGCCAATAAAAAAGCACTGTGAGATCCACAGTGCTTTTTTGGTGCGAGCGAAGGGACTCGAACCCCCATGCACAAGGCGCAGGATCCTAAATCCTGTGCGTCTACCAATTCCGCCACGCTCGCATGGCTTGCGATACCTATTATATAAGGTCAGGACCTTTTGGTCAATGGGGGCGAGGAGATGACTTTTTGCGAGGGAAAAAACATATCATTCGATATTGAACTATATGAATATTGTGATATAATACTATATAGAGAAATGTAAATATAGAAGGAAGAGAAATACGGATCCGATCACTTTCGATTTCACTCTTGTAAAATCGAAAGCTGCGAGCGAACCGGCATTTCCTTCCTGCAGGGAAGTCGCCATGCGTCTGAACTGTGAGTTTTCCCAAAGGAGGGAACGACTATGAAAAAGTATGTATGCACGGTATGCGGATGGATTTACGATGAAGCCAAAGGCGATCCGGACAATGGCATCGCCCCGGGAACCAAGTTTGAAGATCTGCCGGCAGACTATGTATGCCCGGTCTGCGGCGCCGGCAAGGATGAATTTGAAGTTTACGAAGGATGATTGTTAATTATTGTTTCCGAAAGCAATAAACAATACTTGACAATGAGGACGATTTGAGGTAATATAGAATCGTAAACAAAAGGAAATCACCATTGGCCGCGATGATTCCACTCATTGTTACAAATCTTTCTCAACAACTCCAAACACCTCTAAAAAGCCTCCCTTCGGGGAGGCTTTAGGCGTTTCATAGGGAAAGCGAATGTAAAAAGGCGGTGTGACAAAACATACAGTTTGGTCACACCGCCTTTGCTGGCGAAAGAGACGTGTCAGAGCTGTGCCGTGCAGTGCGGGCAGCGGGTCGCATCATCTGCGATCGCTTCTTTGCAGTAGGGGCATTTTCTGATTTCCTTTGGCGGAGCTTTCGGGAAGAAGTGATTGATCTGCTTGATGGTGATAAAGATAACGAAAGCAATGATCAGGAAATCAATGACTGCATTCAGAAATTCTCCATAGGCGATGACCGGGACGCCGAGCTCTTTCGCTTCTGCGAGCGTGGAGACAGGGGCGCCGCCTAAGGTGATGAAAAGGCTGGAGAAATCGATACCGCCCAGAAGGTAGCCCAGCGGGGGCATGATGACATTGCTGACCAGAGAAGAAACGATTTTTCCGAATGCAGCGCCGATGACGACACCGACTGCCATGTCTACCACATTGCCGCGAAGGGCAAAGTCTTTGAATTCTTTGAGCATACCCATGAGGGAACGTCTCCCTTCTAACAGAAATAAAAAGATTATTTTCTATATCTTACCATAAGTGAAGGAACGTTGGGAAGAGTATAAAAATAGCGAGTCGCAAAAATAGGAGAGACTCTGAAATGAGGGACATAGAGGAAAGAGGCCCGTGCTTTCCAGGGAAACACAGATTCTGCGATTGAACCAGCGTTTTCCTGGAATTTTTTTTAGAGAAATTTGACACGTTCCTTTATCCATGCTATAGTATGTCCAATAAGCGATGAAGAAAAAGAGTACGCAGGGATTTCTTCTCTTAGCGAGTCCGGACAGTGCAAGCGGACAGAGAAACTTTGCTGAAGTGCGTTTCAGAGCCAGGAGACCGAAATGAAGTAGGCTCTTCCGGGGATTCCCGTTACAGGATCAGAGTCTGCTTGGACTTAGAGAGGCCGATGCGGTGACGCAGCGGTGAAATTGGGTGAGAATCACGAGTCTTTCGTCCCATGGGGGAGGAAGGGCTTTTTTGTTGCCTGAAATGAAGCGCCTTCCCTGTGAGCCATGTTTCGCGGGCATTGCTGCATCCATACAAGCCGTTTCTGTACTCTTTTTCATAGATCGCCATAGGAGGAAATTGATATGAATAAAAATGAGGATGTCAAAAATTTAGCACAGAGCGTGCTGAAAGAGCACCAGACCAAGAAGCAGGGACGGCAGTTTGTTCTCTGGATTCTGGCATTGGTCGTGGGGGCTGCCTTGGGCTGGCTTGGGATCAAGCCTTTGAATGAGCTCTTTAATTTTATCGCGACGATCTTCACCCGTTTGTTCCAGTTCATCGCGGTACCGACGATCGCGCTCGCTGTCATCACGACACTGGCTGCTCTCGGCGGCAAGAAGGAAACCGGCCGCATTTTTGCACACGCAGTTGTTTATACGCTTCTTACCACCGTCTTTGCAGCGGGCATCGGGCTTGCGATGTATCTCTGGGTGACGCCGGGAAATCTGCCGACCGATCTGGCAAGTGCAGGGGCTTCGAGCGTGCCGCAGAAGCTGGGAACGGTCACCTATTATGACCACATCCTGAATGTCATTCCGAATAACATTCTGCAGCCATTCCTGTCCGGCAATGTACTTGCTGTCATGCTGATCGCAGCCTCCTTCGGCCTCGGGCTTGCCTTCATGCCGAAGACGGAGAATCGCGAAGTCCTCCTGAAGGGCATCTTTGGTTTTCAGGAGCTCCTCTTTACGCTGATCAAAGCGCTTCTCGCCATTCTTCCTGTCGGCATTCTGGCTTTTGCCGGTCAGCTCTCTGCCCAGATCGAAGCAGGGGTCATCGTAGGGGCGCTCGGGAAATACACGCTCGTCATCATGGCCAGCAATGGTATCCAGTTCTTCCTTATCCTGCCGCTCTTCCTCTTAGCTCGCGGACTGAATCCGATCGATGTTTTCAAGAAAATGTCTCCTGCCATTGCGGTCGCTCTCTTCACCAAGAGCTCGGCGGGCACACTCCCTGTCACGTTGGCCTCGGCAGAGAAGAATCTTAAAGCGGATCCAGCGGTTTCCCGCTTCGTACTTCCGATCTGCACGACCATCAACATGAACGGATGCGCAGCCTTCATACTGATCACTTCGCTCTTCGTCATGCAGAATGCGGGGATCGAGCTTTCGATGACGACCATGCTCACATGGCTCATCGTCGCAGTACTCGCCGCTGTCGGCAATGCAGGCGTACCGATGGGATGCTACTTCCTGACGCTCTCTCTCATGAGCGGTATCGGCGCGCCGATCGGCATCATGGGGCTCATCCTTCCGATTTACACCATCATCGATATGATCGAGACGGCAGAGAATGTCTGGTCTGACTCCTGCGTCTGCGCGATGACGGATCATGATCTGAAAGGGAAATTGAATCACGAATAGAAAAAACCGCTGTCCGAATGGTTTCGGACAGCGGTTTTTAGGTGAGGTTCAAGGTTCAAGGTTCAGGGTTCGGGATTGTGGTGGCGGCTTCGCCGAGATCGATGGCTCAGGTCGCAGCTGTTCTGGCATTCGTTATCTCACCTACGACGTTTCTCGCCGCTCAGGATGACGAAACGGGGCGATGCCCGAAGGTCTCTTGATAGCAGGTTTCCCTCGTATCGTCAGCTTTCCCCTCAAGGGGAAGGTGCCCCGTAGGGGCGGATAGGGCACAGACGGCATGAAAAACAGATGAGGAAAGCGGAGAAGTGCGCGGCACATGTAGGGAAAGCGGCGGTCCCGCAAATGACAAAGATTTCTCACTTCGCTCGAAATGACGATACGAGAGTCTGATGTCTCCTAGTCTAATCCCTAGCTACCAGTCCCTAGTCATTCCTAATCCCTGGTTACTCTCATTGCTCTACTGCTTTTCGGAGCGCCATGAGATTTTCTTCCGGCGCGGACGGATTGACGACGCAGCCAGGGCCCAGGATGAGGCCTTTGCCATCCACCTGCGCGATGGCGTCCTTGACGTGCGCTGTGATTTCTTCCGGCGTCCCGTCGAGGATGATATCGTCATACTTGAGGACACCATCTACGAAATAAGGCGCGGACTTGATGCCGGCTAAAAGGCACTTGTCTGTGAGGGCACGGGCTTCCGCCAGAGACGGGAAGGTATGGCGGTCATGCCAGTTGATGCAGTTGATGGGGTAGTTTGCGATTTCCTGAAAATAAATGTCTTCACCATGGATGTGAGCGACATTGAACCAGGTTTTCTTTGCGTAGGAACGGATGACCTGCAGGTCGTAGAATGCACCGAATTCCTGAAATTCAGCGGGGGTAAGCATCGGGCGGACGGCATTCTGCGTGGCAAAGAAGAAGCCGTCGACGCCGGCATCGATGTTGTAGCTGACGAAGTCAAGCGTGGTCGCCGTGATGGCAGCGAGTGCATGGTGGACGGCTTTCGGGATGGTCTTGATGTCTTCGAGCAGGCGATCGCCAGCCATTTTTTTCAATGTGGAGAAGGGCGAGAAGATGGTCTGAATGATCGGCGTGCCGGCTTTTCTGCGCTTTGCGAGTTCGCGGGCAAATTCGATCTGCTTGCCGTAGGTACCCTGAATGGCAGGGATGGCACGGACAGCATCGTAGTCTTCTTCGCTCTGAATGGCGAATTTTTTCACAATCGGTTCTTTGTGTGCGTCACAGTAGATGGTGATCTGGTTTCCAAAGTCCTGCGTGCTGTACAGCCCGAAGGGCATCATTTTGATATAGTCGAAGTCATATTTTTCTGTGAGGTCGACTTCTGCCTCGGCAAGGGAAATCGGATCCTGGTCGAATGCGGAGAGGTGCATCCAGGCAGCGACCGGTACGCGGTCGACTTCTTTGCCGGCAAGGGCGGCTCTGACTCGTTCTTCTCTATTCATAAAAGGGCTCCTTTCTGTATAAGAAATCATGGGATTAGCCATATTATAGCATAGGAGAGAAAGGAGAACATGGTATAATGAGCAATATATACTTTGCAGCGAAGCTGTCGCTACAAGTTTGAAAGCAGGGATGACTGGCTAGGGATTAGGGATTAGGAGTCTCGAGTGACTGGTGACTAGTGACTGGGATTCTCCGGCATCGTCATCCCGAGCGTAGCCGAGGGATCTTTACTGCACTGCGGGAATCAGCGTGTATGCGCCGAGGGAAAATGATGTCCTGGTGCTGCCTCACATCAGGCGATGAACGTTCTGCAATAAAGATCGAGGGCTACGCTCGAGATGACGACGGCGCGAAGCGCTATCAAAATTCTGCGGCGCTTCCATATTTTTATGCGCAGCACCACCATTTCGCATTTCTCATTTCTAATTTCTCATTCAAGCGAGGCTTTCACCAACAATCAAAGGGCAGCACGTCCCATGGGCTAACCCTGTACCCGACAACCTTTAATCTAGGAGCTTTTTATGAAACTGTTGCATGTGCGTTTCCTCTACCTATATATATGCTTTTCTTTCTTCTTCACAGCTGCGCTCTGGTACACGGTGAAGATAGACTGGCTGGATCAGAGAGGAGCACTCAAAGAAGCAGGGTACGCGCTTCTACATTTTGAGGATGGGCCGATCCTTCTTCTGGGGACGGCGTTCTTTTCTCTTCTGTTGCCAAGGCTGACCCATTGCCTTTCAAGATTTTCTTATTCGAGGAGACCGTCGGCGGATCGCACATGGTTTTTTCCTGCGTTCCTTCTGATGGCGCTTTGGCAGCTGCCCTTTCTTCTCTCGTTTTACCCGGCGCCGGGGATGAATGACACGGTCTTCATGATGGAGAATCCGCTCTATGCGAGCGTGCAGTTTCCATGGCTGTATTCGGTGATATACGGTTATGGTGCGAGCTGGGGGAAGGAGGCGCTGGGAAGCCGGGAGCCGGTCATCTTCCTTTTTTCTCTGTTGCAGCTTCTTTTGATTTCCTATGGGCTGACCGCCTTTGCCTTCTGGGTGAAAGGGCGCGTACATGTCCTCGCAGGATGGGGACTGTACGGGTACTTTCTCTTTTTTCCGATGGTGGGAAATTACAGCATCGCGGCGGTGCGCGATGGCCTTTTCTCGCTGGGGCTACTCTTCTTTGTATGGCTCTTCCTTCGGCGCGCGGAAGGGGAGCGCTGGGGGAGGGCGTCTCAGGGGATCCTTATTGCGGCGCTTCTTTCGATGCTGCTTCGTAGCAATGGTCTCCTTGTCGCGCTCTTGGTATGCCTTGCCCTCTTTTTTCTGGAAAAGCGGAAGGAGATTCTCCTCTTTTTCATGATTTTTGCGTTGATCTCCACCGTCCCTGCACAGGTCATCCAGCGCACCCATCACTGGGAGCCGCTCTTTCAGGAGTCTATGGCGATCCCGCTCCAGCAGCTCGGGCGCACGATGGTGCTTGGTGGTGAGCGAAGCGAGGAAACGAAAACGCTGATGGAAAACCTTCTCACCGAAGAAGAGTGGAAGAAAGAATACTCACCCTATACCGTGGACTTTGTAAAGTGGCATGACCATTTCCATAGAAACTGGCTGAATGGGCAGAAAAAAGAATTCCTGTCGGCATGGGTGGATACAGGCCTTCGAAATCCGCGGATTTATGTCGAAGGCTGGCTGACAGAGACATATGCCCTTTGGAATCTGGATCCCTTCGAGTATGACGTGCAGTCGCGCTTTGGCTGGGCGCTATCGGATGAGAACACGAAAGATATGAAGCCGGCGGACAATGACCGCATGGCGACGGGGGATTTCCCGATGCCGCTTTGGCTCAAGGCGGGACTTGCGAATGTCTCGTATGAGGGAAGCTATTTCATCGGGACGGGGCTTTCGCTCTGGATCGTGCTCTTTCTGGGACTCATCTGGATCAGGCAGGGAAGAACAACGCTCCTCTTTGCACTGCTTCCCCTTTTGGCAAATACAGGGACGCTTCTTCTTTCCACGCCGGCCTCTTCCGTCTTTCGCTACTCGTTCGCTTATGTTCTGTGTTTGCCGGTGCTAGTCGCGGTCACCTTGTGTCATGGTACGAGAGAAAGTGAAGAGTAAAGGTACGGCGCTAAAAACAAAGCGCCGCAGAGCTTCATGCAAATATGGAACGAGCGGCATTTAGTCACCAGTCACCAGTCACTAGTCCCTAACCACCAGTCCCCAGTCACTATTTTCCAAGGAGCTAAATCATGAATGATTCTCAGAAAGCTGCTGTTTCCTCGACCGGCCCTACGCTCTTGATCGCGGGGCCGGGGACGGGGAAGACCTATACCATCATCCAGCGCGTGCTTTACCTCATCCGCGAGAAGAGGGTGAAGCCGGAAGAAATCATGCTGGTCACATACACGCAGAAGGCATCGAAGGAGCTGACGACGCGTCTCACGGATGTGATGACGAAGGCGGGCATCGAGGTGAATCTGCATGAGATGTACATCGGTACCTTTCATCACATTTGCCGAAAGATTCTGAAAGAATTTCAGGAGTATACGCATCTGCCGAAGAATTATCTGGCAGTGGATCAGTTCGAGCAGCAGTACATGGTGTATGAGCATCTTTCGGAATTTGCGGCCATCCCGGATTTCCGCCGTGTGGTACAGGATTCCTATCTGAAGAAGGGGGAGCTGGTGGGGATTTCTCCATGGCGCCAGTGTCAGACGCTCTGCCGCTATGTGAACGGTCTCTCCGAAGAGCTTCTCTTGCCCGAAGAAATGCGGCGGACCTGCGGAAATGCACTGGGCGGGCGCGTAGAAGTGCTCGCGCGGATGATGATGAAGTACACGCGGCTCGAAGAGGAAGGACATTTCATCGATTTCTCCCGCCTGCAGAAGGAGACCTATGCGCTTCTTTCTTCCCATCCGGAGATCCTTGACAGCTTGCAGAAACGGATCAGGTACATCATGATCGATGAGTATCAGGATACGAATTTCATCCAAGAGCAGCTCATCCGTCTTCTGGGAGGCTCTTCGCAGCAGATTTTCGTGGTGGGGGATGATGACCAGAGTATTTATCGCTTCCGCGGGGCGTCCATCGGAAATATTCTGGGATTTTCGAAGACCTATGAGAAATGCCATACGTTCAAGCTGGATACGAATTATCGTTCGCATCCGGGCATTGTCCGCTTCTGCATGGACTGGATGCGCGGACTCAAAAGCTGGCGCGGAGCGGATGGGCGGATGTTCCGCTATGTGAAGGGGGACATTCATGCCGCGTCAGAGGAAATGGGGACGCCCGTCCTTCGCATCACGGGGAAGGATCTTTCCGAGTGCCATGCGCGGATCGCTGAATTCATCGAAGGGCTGAAGGAACGGGGGCAGATCACGGACTATAACCAAGTGGCGGTACTCTGTTCGTCCGTGAAAAGCAATGCATCGCGCGCTTTGCAGCTGCAGCTTCGACGGAAGGGCATCGCGTCCTACGCGCCGCGGGCGGGCTGGTTCTTTAAGCGCCATGAAGTCGAGTGGCTGATCGGGACGCTCCTATTGCTCTTTCCCGGCTTTTCGGATTCCATGGAAAATCGGGACGACATGCAGGAAACGAGGGGGATTCTCGAGACGTACTTCGAGTGCATGGGCGTCGCGCGGATGATGCTCGCGAAACCCGAGCACCGAGCGCTGAAAGACTGGCTGGACCGCACGCGGAGTGTCATTTCCTATGAGAAGAAACTCCCCGCCTCTTTTTTGCACCTCGTCTACCAGATGCTCTTCTTTGCACCTTTTTCCGACATTTTGGACAGCGCAGTCCGGGGTGAATCGAATGCAGCCAGAAATCTGTCCGCCATCACGCGCCTAATTGCCCGTTTTGGCTTTTTCCTGCCGGAGAATCACGGGCATGGCGAGGAGACTGTGGAGGATGTGCATCTCTTCTTTTCTCGCTATCTGCGGCTGTGGTTTGAAAACGGCGTGAATGAGTACGAAGATGAAGAGCGCTATGCGCCCTCGGGCTCCGTATCCTTCCTGAATATCCACCAGGCAAAGGGGCTCGAGTACCCCGTTGTCATCGTGCCATCGCTCGACGAGCGGGCGCGCTGGGATGCGGAAAGTGACCTGATTTCCCGCGTGGTGGAAAAGGTGAGCGGACGAAAGTCTGCCGAGCCACCGAAGGAAATGAAAAATTTTGATTTATGGCGCAAGTACTATACGGCCTTCTCCCGCGCGGAAACGCTCCTCGTCCTCGCATCTTCTCAAAAGAGGGGGGACACCTCGGAAGAATTTCAATGGATCATGCCCGCTCTTCCTGCATATAATGCGAAAGAAGCGGACTACCACCACCTCACCTGCCGCCCTGTGGGGCGGAATGTATTTAAGCCGCGTTTCGCCTTCACGTCGCAGATCGCCCTTTATGAAGAATGTCCGATGAAGTATCTCTGGCATCGCGGCTACAGCTTTGCGGGCACGCAGGGGAGCCATGCCATGTACGGCGAGCTTGTCCATGAGACGATCGAGGACATCCACCGCGCGGTCCTTCGCGGAGAGGCCGATCGCGTGACGCCCCCTGCCATTTATGGATGGATGATGGCGAATTACATTTCCCTGTCTGATAAAGAAAACAGCTGGCTTCCTGAGGCAAAATTGAAGCAGGCCTTTGCAGAAATTCGTGGATATGTGGATTTCCGGAAAGGAAACTGGGATGATGCGCTCGCTGCCGAGTGTCCTCTTGAGCTGGTCAAAGATGACTACATCCTGAATGGCACCATCGACCTTCTCTCGGGAAATGGGGATAAGGTACGGGTCATAGACTTCAAGACAGGGAAGAAACCGCCGATGGATAGTCCCCTTATGGAGAAATACCTGAGCCAGCTCGAGGTGTATGCCTACCTCGTCGAAACGAAACTCGGCCGCTCCGTGGAAAGGCTCGTCCTGTACTTCACCAGCGATGCCGAAAACTCCTGTGTCGTTTTTCCTATGAGCAAAGAACGCGTGGAGAAACGGATGGAAGAATTCGATGCGACGGCAAGGCGGATTCTGGCGCGTGATTTTGCGCGGCGCTGTGAAATGAAAAAGAACGAGCTCCCGACGGCGTGCCGGTTCTGCGACTTCAGAAAATATTGTGGAAGATAATGGGTTCAAGGGTAGCCATAGGGGCGGGTCGCCCTTTGATTTCATTTGAAAGCCTCGTTTGAATGAGAAATGAAAAATTAGAAATGGTGGTGGCGGCTTCGCCGCAAATATATATTTTGCAACGAAGCTGCCACCACAACCCTGAACCCAGAACCCTGAACCCTGAACTCTCAAATAATGCAATTATGTTCATGATAAATATGATATATAACACATAACAAATCATTGCCCATCCATTCATATCATTTATTAAAACCATGATTGATACCAATTCATACAGACTATTGATTTTGCAGCTTTCACTGGTTAAAATAGTACTATCAAACGCTAAAAGCGCATCAGAATGACGCGGTCATCGTGTTCATTCTATTTTATTGAGAGGGAGAATCTCATGAGACGAATCCATAAAGTACTGGTAGCCAACCGCGGCGAGATCGCGATCCGCGTATTCCGAGCCTGCAGTGAAATGGGCATCCGCACCGTGGCTATCTATTCGAAAGAAGATATCCTGTCCCTGCACAGAAACCGCGCAGACGAAGCCTACTTGGTCGGTGAAGGGGATAAGCCGATCGATGCCTACCTTGATATCGAAGACATCATCCGCATCTGCAAGGAGCATGATGTCGATGCCATTCATCCGGGCTACGGCTTCCTCGCTGAAAATGCGAAACTTGCTCAGCGCTGCGAAGAAGAAGGCATCATTTTCATCGGACCGAAAGTCGAACATCTCATCATGTTTGGTGACAAGGTGAATGCCCGCATTCAGGCGGAAAAAGCCCAGATCCCGATGATTCCGGGGACCAAGGGTGCGGTTCACAGCTTTGATGAAGTGAAGGCTTTCGCCGAAACCTACGGACTCCCGGTCATGATCAAAGCCGTCAATGGCGGCGGCGGACGCGGCATGAGAAATGTCGACCGCATGGAAGATCTGGAGGAAGCGTATAACCGTGCGCGCTCTGAAGCCAAGATGGCCTTCGGTGATGATGAGGTCTATGTCGAACGCTGCATCATGAACCCGAAGCACATCGAAGTACAGGTCATGGGCGATGAACACGGCAATGTGGTTCATCTCTTCGAACGTGACTGCTCCATCCAGCGCCGTCACCAGAAGGTCATCGAAATGGCGCCGGCGTGGTCTCTTCCGAAGGCACTCAGAAAGAACATCTGCGATGCGGCAGTCAAACTGATGAAGAATGTCCACTATGTGAATGTCGGTACGGTCGAATTCCTTGTCGATCAGGATGAAGAGCACTTCTATTTCATCGAAGTCAATCCGCGTGTTCAGGTTGAACATACCGTCACCGAAATGATCACCAATGTGGATATCGTAAAGAGCCAGATTCTCATCGCAGAAGGCTATGCTCTTGACGGGCCGGAAATTGCCATTGGCCAGCAGGATGAGATCTGGTACAAAGGCGTTGCGATCCAGTGCCGTATCACCACGGAAGATCCGCAGAACAATTTCATGCCGGATACCGGCAAAATCATTGCCTATCGTTCCGGCGGCGGACCGGGCATCCGTCTCGATGCCGGCACGGCTTATACCGGTGCTGTCATCACCCCGTACTATGATTCTCTCCTCGTCAAAGTCACTGCGCATGCCCTTCATCCGAAGGACACCATCCACAAGATGCTCCGCTGTCTCGAAGAATTCCGCATTTCCGGCGTGAAGACGAATATCTATTTCCTGCAGAACATGCTTCGTACCCGTGATTTCCAGGAAGGGCTCTGCGATGTCAATTATATCGACAGAAACCCGTGGCTCCTGCAGGAACCGGATATGATTTCCGACCGCGGCACGAAGCTGCTCTCCTACATCGGCGACATCACCGTCAATGGCTATGCCGGTGCCGGTCATCAGGAAAAGCCGGATTTCAATCCGCTTCCGCTGCTCGATGCAGACAAGATCGAAGCGCCGAAAGGCACCCGGCAGCTGCTCGATGAAATGGGGCCGGAGAAATTCTCCAAGTGGGTCATGGACCAGAAGGAAGTCATGTTCATGGATACCACGTACCGCGATGCGCACCAGTCTCTGCTCGCGACCCGTGTCAGAACCCATGACATCATGAATGCCATCCACTACACGGCTGTTCACGTCCCGCAGCTCTTCTCCTTTGAAAACTGGGGCGGCGCGACCTTCGACGTGGCTTACCGTTTCCTTGATGAAAGCCCGTGGGAACGTCTTCGCCAGATGAGAAAAGCTGCACCGAACATCCTCTTCCAGATGCTGACCCGCGGTGCGAATACCGTCGGCTATACCAACTATCCGGAAAATGTTGTCCGCCACTTCATTGACCAGGCGGCTGACAATGGCGTCGACGTCTTCCGTATCTTCGACTGCCTGAACCAGCTCAGCCATATGACGGTCACCATCGATGAAGTCCGCAAGAAAGAAAAGCTCGCCGAAGCCTGCTTCTGCTACACCGGCGATATCATGGATCCGAACCGTCAGAAGTACTCCCTGAAATACTACACCGACCTCGCAAAACAGATGCAGGATGCCGGTGCGAATATCATCGCGATCAAAGATATGGCGGGTCTTCTCAAGCCGGAAGCTGCCTATGCCCTGATCTCTGCGCTGAAAGATGCCGTCGATCTTCCGATCCATCTCCATAGCCACGAAGGCGGCGGATGCACCCTGTACTCCTATGCCAAAGCCGTCGATGCAGGCGTCGATATCTTGGACGTGGCGACCGGCGCGCTCTCGAGCGGCACCAGCCAGCCGTCCATGACCTCCATGTACTACGCGCTGCAGAACAATCCTCGCCAGCCGCAGCTGGATATCGATGCGCTTGAGACCATCGACCGCTACTGGCAGGGTGTCCGTCCGTACTATGCAGGCGTCGACTCCAAGATGACGAATCCGAATACGACCCTTTACCAGCATGAAATGCCTGGCGGACAGTACTCGAACCTGCGCCAGCAGGCAACGGCTGTCGGCCTCGGAGCCCAGTGGCCGGAAGTCTGCCGCATGTATGCGAAGGTCAATATGATGTTCGGCGATATCATCAAGGTCACCCCGTCCTCTAAAGTCGTCGGCGATATGACACTCTTCATGGTACAGAATCATCTGACCGAGAAAGATATCTATGAAAAGGGAGACACCCTCGACTTCCCGCAGTCCGTTGTCGATTTCTTCGACGGCAAGCTCGGCATCCCGTATGGCGGCTTCCCGGAAAAACTTCAGCAGATCATCCTGCGCGGACAGAAGCCGCACCTCGAAAGCCAGCCGGAGAATGTCGACTTTGAAGAAGTCAAGATGGAAATGAAAGAGAAGCACATCCCGACCCGTGAAGAAGATGTCTCCTCCTACTGCATCTATCCGAAGGTCTTCTCCGACTACATGGACCGCTATCATAAGTATGGCGACCTCTCTCTCCTCGATACGCCGACCTATTTCTTCGGCATGAAAGTCGGTGAAGAAATCCGCATCAACATCGATGAAGGCAAGATGCTCCTCGTTCGCCTTGACAATGTCACAAAACCGGACATGGAAGGCAACAGAGAGCTTCAGTTCGAGCTGAACGGCATGCCGCGCGAGATCAAGATCCACGACGCTCATGTGGCAGAGTCTGCGAATACCTCCAGAAAAGCGGACAAGGACGTACCGGGCGAAGTCGGTGCGACACTCTCCGGCTCCGTGGTAAAACTCCTCGTCGAAAAGGGCTCCTCTGTCAAGAAGGGCGACCCCGTCATCGTCACCGAAGCGATGAAGATGGAAACCACCATCACCGCGCCGATGGATGGTATCGTGAGTGAGATCCATGTCAAGGCTGGTCAGCGCATCGAATCCGGCGACCTCCTCATGGTTATCGAATAAGATAAATACATGCGCTTGAAAAACCGTCCTGCCAAAGCAGGGCGGTTTTTGATTGTGAGAGCAACTGGGATGGCATTGATTTCCCTATCCTTTTTTTGCTAAAATATAGACAATAGACAATGAAGGAGAATGAAAAAAGTGTTCACATTTTACAAAAATTCGTAGAAGGGGCAGGATCTTGTCGAGTATGCGCTGATGCTCGCGATCATCATCGGTATCGGATGGGGGATCTACTCCCAGACAGGAGTCGCAGACTCGATCAAGAATGTGTTCGGAAATGCGTCGAACCTTATGGAGACGGCGAAGAAGAATACGGGAACTTTTGATATGGAAGCGGTTCTGAAGCGCCTTGATCAGATGCAAACCAGTTACCCCGGCAATGGGTATGGTATCGATTACAACCGTGGGCTATTTTCCTCTGTATGGCTCAAGACAGACGATGCTGCAGATGATAAAGTAAAGAGCCTTACTTCGGAATTGGGCGCTACGATGTGGACGTATTACAACGGGCTGAAGCTGGATAAGCTCGGCACTGACGGAGTCGGCTTGTACTGGACCACAGAAAAAGATTTTGACTCAACAAAATTGACGTATGAGGGGAAAGGCTGGAGCCAGGAACCCGTATTGTCCTATTATTATGACCCGAAAGCCAAGCAGTATTCGGTGATTAAGAATCGTGTCTGGCTAAATCAGCCTGGCGCTGATAGAAAAACTCACAATGGTTTGGCGCAGCTACCGGTTGAGTATGATAAACCCGCTGGAACAACGCTTGCTACCTGCAGCACATATGCGGAAGCGTAGCAGGCTTACGAAAAGGCAAAAAAAGACAATAACAATAGCGTCGTTTTCAAATAAGCAGAAAGGATGCAGCATAGGTGTGCCTCCTTTCCGCTCCATGTTCAAACTGTTCAGTATAGTGAACAAATTTCCAAAAATGGAAAAACTTTTCACTATACTGAACAGTTTTTTGATTTTTGGAAAACTTTTCAGTATAATGAACAAAAAGAGGTGAGACAGATGATACTACGAGAACATTACATTTCCCAGATCCGTCCATTCTATGACAGTGATCTGATCAAGATCATCACAGGGATTCGCCGCTCCGGGAAATCGGTCATATTGAGTCAGATCAAAGAGGAGCTGGAGCAAGCGGGACGGCAGGTTCTTTCTCTAAATTTCGAAAACACGCGGCTGCTGCGGGAGATTCCAGATGCAGACAGTTTGATTTCCTATGTGCTGGCCCGACGAAAGGAGGGCAAGTGCTATGTGTTTCTGGATGAGGTGCAGTTGGTCAAGGATTGGAATCTAGCCTGTCGCACGCTGCGTCTGGAGGATATTTCGCTCTTTGTTACGGGCAGTAATTCCAAATTGTTGTCGAAAGAATTCACCAAGGAATTGTCGGGGCGATATGTGGCGTTCTGCATACGGCCCTTCGTGTACAAAGAGATCGCAGCGTATGCCAAAGAACTCGGAGAAGAGGCGCCGATCAGTGAGTACCTTATTTATGGAGGCTTTCCGAAGCGTCTGGAATTTCAGGAGAAAGAAGCCATGCTGCGATACTTGGAGGATTTGCACCGGACGATTGTCTTGAATGATATTATGAATCGATACCAAATCCGCAAGGCGGAGGTGTTCCGGCAGTTGGTCGAGTACATCATGGTTTCGAATGGGCGTATCTTCAGTGCCAATTCGATTTCAAAATATCTGCGCAGTCAGAAAGTACAGATTTCTGTCAACACGGTCATGAAGTACTTGGGGTATCTGGAGGAGGCATACGCGATTCGCCAAGTCTCACAGTATTCTCTGAAAGCAAAGAAGAAACTGGACTTTTTTGAGAAGTTATATGATGAAGATGTGGCCTTCAATACGATTCATCAGCCGTTTGGACGCTATGATGTGACGCATAATCTGGAGAATGTGGTGTATAACGAGCTTATCTATATGGGTTATGAAGTGTATGTATATAATAACCGGGGACAGGAAATCGACTTCATCGCAGCCAAAGGGCAGAGGGAGTATCTAATCCAGGTGGCATACACGGTGGCGGAAGAGAAAGCGTATGACAGAGAGATGGGGGCGTTTGCGGGACTTGATAATGCGCGAGAAAAAATCCTCATCACAAATGATGATTTTGATTATTCGACCAGTACCGTGCGTCATGTGAAACTCAAAGATTTTCTTCTCATGCAATCATTGGATGAGAAATAGATCGATGGATCAAACTGTTCAGTATAGTGAACAAATTTCCAAAATCGGAAAAAGTTTTCACTATACTGAACAGTTTTTGATTTTTGAAAAAGTTTTCAGTAGGAGTGGCGGCCTTTTGCCTGAAATGTCATCTGACCCCATCCATCTGAAGTTTGAAAGCAGGGATGAGTAGCTAGGGATTAGGGATTGGGGATTAGGAGTGACTAGTGACTGGTGACTTGAATACAGTTTTTGGGCATCGCCAGATTTATACTCCGCGGTGCTTCTATGTTTTTATGCGCCGCACCACCATTTCTAATTTCTCATTCAAGCGAAGCTTTCAAACGGAATCAAAGGGCAGCACGCCCAAGGAGCTAACCCTGAACCCTTTACCCCATTTACATTTCATTTACAATCTAAACCATACTTGTACAGCACCTGTTCTTTCTTTTTTACATCTATCCTTTAGACTACAAATATCAACGCAAGAGAAAACAAAAATAAAAGGTATGTCTCTAAGGAGGACACAAAATGAAACTCAAAAAAATGATGGCACTGGCACTGGCTTCTACCGCTTTGATCGCAGCAGCAGGCTGCGGCGGAAATAGCCAGCCGGCAAAGAGCGGTGCTGCTTCTGGCGCAAAGGTCACCGGACAGGTCACTTCTTCCGGTTCTTCCGCACTGCTTCCGCTGGTAAAGGATGCAGCGGCTAAGTTCAAGAGCAAGAATCCGGAAGTTTCTCTGACACTGAATGCCGGCGGTTCCGGCACTGGCCTGAAGCAGGTCGCTGAAGGTTCTGTCGACATCGGTAACTCCGACGTACCGGCTGAAAAGAAGCTGCCGGCAGAAAAAGCCAAAGGCCTCGTAGACCATAAGGTCTGCACCATGACCGTTGCGACCATCATCAATAAAGATATCGCTGACAAAGTAAAGAGCCTGACCTCCCAGCAGCTGCAGGATGTCTTCACGGCAAAAGTCACGAACTGGAAAGATGTAGGCGGCCCGGATGAACCGATCGTCCTCGTCACCCGTCCGACCACTTCCGGCACCCGCGCTCTCTTCACGGAACTGGCTCTCGCTGGTCAGGAAGAAGCATCCAACAAATCTCTGGAAACTGACGACAGCGGTACGCTGATCCAGAGCGTAGCACAGACCAAGGGCGCTATTGGCTATGTTGCTCTTCCATACCTCGTCAACAACAAAGACGTGGCAGCGCTTGCTATCGACGGCGTGGCACCGACTCTGGAAAATACTTACAATGGCACTTACAAAGTCTGGGGCTATGAACACATGTACACCAAGGGTGAACCGACCGGTGCTGTCAAAGCATTCTTGGGCTACATTCTCTCTGATGAATATGGCGTAGAAATCGAAAAACAGGGCTACGGCGTTTCCTCTAAGATGAAGAAATAAATGGGGGGTTAGCCCGTGGGGCGGCTTGTCCACTGATTGTGGATGAAAGCTTTGCTCGCCAGTTAGGAGTGAGGAGTGCTGGTGCGGCGCATAAAAATATGGAAGCGCCGCGGAGGTTTGAAACTAGCGGTTTTCTCGTATCGCAAACCTAATCCCTAGCTACCAGCCACTAGTCACCAGTCACCTGTAATGCCTGACTGCTAAGCTCAGCCCTTTGTCCAAACAAATTAAATACGATTTTGCAATAACGCTTACAGAATACGGGGAAAGTGGCTGCTTTGGGCAGCCGCCTTTCCCGTTTCTATCAAGGAGAATGATTCATGGTCCCGATTTTTGAAAAAGGAGTCAATATGGAGGGCAGCAGTACGAACCAGCATATGTTCCGAAGAGAATACTTCGGCAAAAGCCTCTCGATTCTCTGCGGCAGATTCCTGGTCGTCCTGACGATCGCCATCGGCTGTTTCCTCTTAGCGAAAGGCATGCTTTCGTTCACACAATTTCATCACTCAGTGAGTGAGTTTATTTTCTCTCCGGTTTGGAAGCCGACGGATACCGAAGTCGGCGGCGGACAGATCGGTGCGGCGATCTACATCTGGGGTTCTATCCTGACCTGCGCGGTCGCACTGGTCATTGCTATCCCCTTCAGCCTTTCTACGGCGATCTTCATGACGCAGATTTCGCCTAAAATCGGAGAAAAGATCATTCGTCCGGCGGTAGAAATCTTCATTGGGATCCCATCTGTTGTTTACGGCTGGGTCGGGCTGGTCGTTCTGGTACCGCTCATTCAGAAGGTATTCGATCGCTCTCACGGGCAGTCGGTGCTGGCGGCAGCGATCGTGCTTTCCGTCATGATCTATCCGACGATCACTTCCGTCTCCGCCGATGCCATCCGCAGTGTGAATCAGAAGTATATCGAAGGCGCCTATGGTCTTGGCTCTACCCGCTGGCAGATGATTTACAAAGTGCTTCTCCCTGCTGCGATGTCCGGCATCCTGACCGCTATCGTGCTCGGCTTGGCGAGAGCTTTCGGCGAAGCACTCGCTGTCTCCATGGTCATCGGGAAGATGCGCGCATTCCCGAAGAGCCTGCTTGACCCGACGAATAACCTGACGTCTGCGATTGCTTCCGATATGGGCGGTGCGATGGATGGCGGCGAATTCAATGCGGCTCTCTGGTCCATGGCGCTCCTGCTCTTTATCGTTTCCCTTCTTTTCATTCTGATCATCCATCTGATCGCTGCCAGAAAGGAGAAAATCTGATGAACCCGAATTCTTCCCTTTCGGCAGACGAGCTTCGTCACGTGAGCGGCTCGCTTAAGCGGGCGCATATATCCGACAATCTTGCAACGGCTGTCTTCTACGTGGTATCCGGAGCCTTCGTCCTGCTTCTCATCGCCTTTACGATGTATGTGGTCTGGGGCGGCATCAAAGCCTTCCGTCCTGAGATCTTCTCTTTTGAAACAAATGGCATCGGAAATCAGTTTTTCAACACCGTCTATCTTGTTTTCCTCTCCCTTGTGATTTCTGTACCGATCGGTATCTTTGCCGGCGTGTACATGGCAGAATATGCGCCGGAGGGCCGCATCATCAATGCTCTTCGCATCGCCATCGAGACATTGTCCTCTCTCCCTTCGATCGTAGTCGGCCTTTTCGGGTATCTGGTCTTCATCATCATGGTCGGTTCCCAGTGGAACCTCTTCGCAGGGGCGTTGGCGGTGTCTGTCCTGTCTCTGCCGCTTATCACTGCGACCACCTATGATGCGCTGAAAGCACTGCCGCATGGATTCAAAGAAGGCAGCCTCGCACTGGGGGCGACCCACTTCGAGACCATCTGGAAGGTCATGCTGCCGGCAGCCATCGGGCCGATCGTGACCGGCATCATCCTTGCAGCCGGACGAGGCTTCGGCGAAGCCGCCGCGCTCCTTTACACCGCAGGCATGAGCACCGATATCAGCTGGCAGGTGTGGGATATCACCTCTCCGGTCTGCCCGCTGAATCCGTTCCGCCCGGGTGAAACCCTGTCTTTGCAGGTCTGGGCGTCTCGTACTGAAGGCGTCGGCGGATCTGCCGCTGATACAGCAGCAGCAGCTTCCGCGGTTCTGATGCTCATGGTCCTGGCCTTCAGCATCGGAGCCCGCCTCATCAGTCACTACATTACTAAGAAAACAGAAGGAGAACATGCATAATGTACTATAATGGGAATTCCATGGCGGTCCCGGCTCCTGCCGAGGCACCGGCCATCTCGGTCTATAACAATATCAGCTTTGACTGCAAGAATGTCGATCTTTACTACGGCTCTTTTCAGGCACTGAAGGGCATCAATCTTCGTGTTGAAAAGAACCAGATCACCGCGCTCATCGGACCGTCCGGCTGCGGGAAATCGACCTTCCTGCGCTCGCTGAACCGCATGAATGACCTCATCCCGTCCTGTCGTGTAGAAGGGGAGATCCTTCTGGCCGGTGTCGACGCCTATAAAGATATCGACCCGATCGTTCTTCGCCGCCATGTCGGCATGGTTTTCCAGCAGCCGAACCCCTTCCCGAAGAGTGTCTATGATAATGTCGCTTATGGTCCCCGACTGAAAGGGATCACCAAGAAAGCGGATCTGGATGAGATCGTAGAAAACAGCCTGCGTCAGGCTGCCATCTGGGACGAGCTGAAAGACCGCCTGCACAAGTCTGCCCTCGGTCTCTCCGGCGGTCAGCAGCAGCGTCTCTGCATCGCCAGAGCGCTTGCAGTAGAGCCGGATGTGCTTCTCATGGACGAAGCGACTTCCGCCCTTGACCCGATCTCCACCGCTCATATCGAAGAACTCGCCGTGAAGCTCAAGGAACGTTACACGGTCATCATGGTCACCCATAACATGCAGCAGGCACAGCGTATCGCTGACAAGACAGCCTTCTTCTATCTCGGTGAAATGGTGGAATACGGTGAAACCAGACAGATTTTCGAGAATCCGCAGAAAGAAAGAACCATCCGCTACATTTCCGGTAACTTTGGTTGATTTCATATGATAAAATAATAAGGAATACATCACCGGCGGGTCAGAGACGATCAAGGTCTCTGGCGTGCCGGCTTTTGGATAGGAAATAGAAATAAGGAATGAGAAATCAGAAATGAAGGCGTGGCGCTTCTTATTGTTCTACGCCGCTCCACCATTCCTCATTTTACGGATAAGGATAACTGGTGTATTTCGGTCAATGTACAGGAGGTTTTCATGCCCTTAATTTACTGTGTAGAAGATGATGAAAGTATTCGCGAACTGGTGAGCTATGCGCTCCGGGGACAGGGGTACAAGGTCGAAGGCTTTGGTGATGCCAATGCGCTGTATGATGCGCTGCAGAAAAATATACCTGACATGCTGCTCCTGGATATCATGCTTCCGGGCGAGGATGGGCTGACCATTTTGAAGAAAATGAGAGCGCCGGGGAGCGGAGCCATGCAGACGGTCCCGATCATCATGATGACGGCGAAAACGAGTGAGTTCGATATCGTAAAAGGGCTTGACTGCGGAGCGGATGACTATGTGACGAAGCCTTTCGGCATCATGGAGCTGCTCTCAAGGATCCGTTCGGTCCTTCGACGAACCAAAAAAGCGACGGAGACGAATAAGAAGCTGCTCTCTTACGGTCATATCGTCGTGGATCAGGAGCAGCATGTCGTCACAGCAGACGGAAAAGAGATCCAACTGACGCTCAAAGAATTCGACCTGCTCTGTTATCTCCTGCTGAATAAGGGAATCGTCCTGTCCCGCGATCAGATCATGCAGTCGGTATGGGATTCTCCTTTTGAAATGGAAAGCCGCACCATCGATATGCACATCATGAGCCTTCGCCAGAAGCTTGGGGAAGAAGGCTCTCTCATTCGCACGGTCCGTGGCGTGGGCTACAGGCTGGGGGATAGAAAATAGGGTAGAGGCGTGAGGGTAGCCCAAGGGGCGGGGCGCCCATGGATTGCGGATGAAAGCTTTGCTCGAATGAGAAATTAGAAATGGTGGTGCGACGCATAAAAATCAGAAGCGCCGCGGAGGTTTGAAATTAGCGATTTTCTCGTATCGCAAACCTAATCCCTAGCCACTCATCCCTGATCCCTGCTTTCAAACTTTGAAAAATTAGGAATGAGAAATTAGGATTGAAGGTGGCGGCTGCGCCGTGAATGTTTACGGAGCGATGCCCGAAAGTCGTATTCAAGTCACCAGTCACAAGTCACTCAAGGCCCCTAATTCCTAATCCATGATTTAGAACCTATTACTTATGGAGTCATGCATAGGCAGCCATGCTGCTCTATTTTATATTTCTACTAATACAACTCACGTAGGAGAAACACATGAGAGGACGAATTTATAAAAGTCTGCTCTTTATGGGCATCATATCCGTGGTCGTGACATTCATACTCTCGGCCATCTTATATTACCAGGGCATGCAGGAGCAAATCAGTGCAGAGCTCGGGCGCACGGCGCATGTGCTTTCCGGTGCGATCTCCAAGGACAAGGAAGAGAGCAGCATCGAGTATCTGGACTGGGTCTTCAAAGACAATGAACGTGCCATTCACATTGTCTGGCTCGATACCGATGGTTCTGTCATCTATGACAGTGACCACAAGGAGGAGGATTACAAGGCAAGTGGCGAAGTGAAGGCGGCATTTGCGATGGGCAGTGGGCACGAAGTGCATAAGGACTCCTTTGACAAGCCGAAGAGCTATTATGCCGTCAGAGCAGATGACGGCACGGTACTCCGGCTTTCAAGTGGACGCATGGTGAATTACAAAGGCTACTCCTCCTACTTGCCGGAGATATTCATCTTCCTCCTTGTCTTCACCGTGGGCTGTCTGGCTGCTGCGGAACGGGAGACAGAAAGTATTTTGAAACCCTTCCATCTCTTGGGAGACCTCGTGCAGCGTATCATGAAGGGAGAGAAGGTGGACGAGCTGCCGCCGGAATATAAGGAACTGCGTCCTCTTATCCGCAAGGTCGAAGAGCAGCACAATGATATCGAAAACTATATGGAGGATATCGAAGAGGAAAGAAATACGATCCGCATCGTGGTTGATACCATCGCAGACGGCATCATCCTTCTGAATGGCAGCCGGGAGATCATTGATTACAATAAGACGATCGAAGATATTTTCCATCCGAACGAAAACAAGCGCTTTCGCCGTATAGCGAGCCTGTATCATGATGAGGACTGGCTTCGCGTCATCGGCAAAGCCTACCACAGCGAGGGGAAGCAGGAGTACACCATGTGCCTCTTTGATAAGCCCTTCCGTATGGTCATGAATCGGATCGTACTCACTGACGGAGAATCCGGCCTTCTCATCGTACTTCGTGATATGACGGCTTCCTACATGGCTGAAAAAATGCGCCGCGAATTTTCCGCCAATGTTTCGCACGAGCTGAAGACACCGCTGACCTCCATCAGCGGGTTTGCAGAAATGATCGCCAATGGCATGTACCAGAAGCCGGAGGATGTGCGTCTCTTCGGCAGCCGCATCGTGAATGAATCACAACGGATGCTGACACTGATCGATACCATCATGCATCTTTCCAAGATCGAGGAGACAGAGACCACCATCACATGGAAGACTGTCTCTGTGGACAGCCTGGTGCGGTATGCAGCCGATCTCATTTCTCCGCAGGCAGATGCCAAGCATGTCAAGATACACGTGGATACAGACCCGCTTTATACCTATGGCAATGCAGCACTTCTCTCTGAGCTTATCATGAATCTCCTGGATAATGCGGTGAAATACAACCATGAAGGCGGAGATGTATACGCACGCCTCTCACCGGAAGGGGAAGACAAGATGATCCTTACGGTATCGGATACAGGCATCGGCATACCGAAGGATAAGCAGGGACGCGTCTTTGAGCGCTTCTACCGTGCCGAAGAGAGCCGGAACAAAGCGACCGGCGGCAGCGGACTGGGACTTGCCATCTGCAAGCATATCGTAGAAAAGCACAAAGGCATGCTCTCTATCGAAAGTACAGAAGGGGAAGGCACGACCGTCACTGTCATCCTGCCCAGAATGAGCGAAGGCGACCTGGATCGGGAGCACGCTGAAGCAATGACGGCCAAGCAGGAAGCAGCAGATGCAGAGTCTGGTCGTCTCGCCGCCGAAGAAGCCGAAGAAGACAGAAAGGCCATCGAAGCAGCGGGTGATGTCAAAGGCGAAAAGGCGAGAAAAGACGTACGCCATAAGGTCAAGAAGCCGAAGAAAGAAAAAGAAAAGAAAGAGAAGGTACGGAAGAAGGACGAGAAGAAGAAGAAATAATGGACCCGGGCAGCTCCATAGAGAGCTGTGCATTTCATCGCGAAAGAAGTACAGCAGTTTCTGAGGCGTTATGGGGCAAAGAGGGGCGCGTGCGATAAGCGCCTGAGAGGCTTTGATCCCGCATGCCCTCTTCCTCTTCTGCATTTTCCTCTTGACTTGGATCGATTTCTGTAGTATCATATCTCTTGTAATTGATTGCAAGCAGAAGTCATCCGCTTCTCACCTTACATGGCGCAGGCTACTAAGGTTTACGTATGAACTCAAGGCGGACGGCAGATGCTGTCCGCCTTTACACTTGCAATGATTTCTATTTCGGAGGTGAAAAGAATAGGTAAGGAACTTCGCATCAATGAACAGATCCGCGCCAGAGAGGTGCGTGTTGTCAGCGATGCAAATGAACAATTGGGGATCATGACGCTCCATGAAGCGATTCGCATGGCGGAAGAAAAAGGACTTGATCTCGTCGAGGTGGCACCGAATGGCCGTCCACCCGTATGCCGTATCATGAACTATGGCAAATACAGATATGAACAGCAGAAACGTGATAAAGAAGCCAAGAAGAAACAGAAAGTATTCCAGATCAAAGAAGTCAAGCTTCGTCCAAATATCGAAGACCATGATTTCTTTGTCAAACTGAAGAATGCGCAGCGTTTCTTAGGTGATGGAAACAAAGTCAAAGTGACCATCATGTTCCGTGGCAGAGAAATGACCCATCCAGAACTTGGACAGGATGTTCTCGATCGTTTCGCTAAAGAACTGGGTGATACCGTTGTTCGCGAAAAGCCACCGAAATTAGAAGGGCGCAACATGACAATGATCGTTGCCCCAAAAGCATAACAAAGGAGAGTACAAAATGCCGAAAATGAAAACCCGTCGCGCTGCGGCAAAACGTTTTACTGAAACCGGATCCGGTCAGTTCAAGAGAAACAAAGCATTCAAGAGCCACATTCTCGAAAAGAAGTCCCCGAAGAGAAAGAGAAACTTCAGAAAAGCAGCACTGGTTTCCAAGTCTGATTACAAACGTGTAGCAAGATTGCTTCCAAACGGCTAATAAGGAGGATATAAGAGAATGGCAAGAGTAAAAAGTGGCGTTACCGCTCATGCAAGACATAAGAAGATTCTGAAACTGGCTAAGGGCTACAGAGGTGCTCGTCACACCCAGTTCAGAAAAGCAAATGAACTGGTCATGAAGGCTCTCTACTATGCTAGAAGAGACCGTAGATCTAAGAAGAGAGAATTCCGTAAGCTCTGGATCGTTCGTATCAATGCAGCAGCTCGTCAGAACGGCCTGACCTACAGCAAGCTCATCGCTGGCCTGACCCGTGCTGGTATCGAAGTGAACCGTAAGATGCTCTCCGAACTCGCTATCAGCGATCCGGCTGGCTTCACCCAGATCTGCGAAGCAGCTAAAAACGCTTAATACATAAAAATCCGTCTATGACGATCTGTCACGGACGGATTTTTATTTTGGCGGAAGGGGGCTTAACCGGAAGAGTAAAAAGTGATGGGGACTCTGTGAAGCCTCTTCCGCGATCCATCGAAATAGAGCCTGTCATTTTATGCTATAATGACAGCAAAGATCCAAGCGAGGTGATGCCAATGACTATACAACAAACACTCACGCTCCTTTCCATAAAGGGGCTGCTTCATGAGGATGAATCGCTGACCATCGCAGGCGGGGAAGAGGCAGCGTCGATCTCCCTGACTTTGCCGCACCTTCTCATCCTGAAGGATGTGACAGCGGAGGGAAGGGCCATTCTGTCATCGAGGCTTTCTATGCTGTATGAGAAGGAGAGCGCACTCATCCTTCTCTCTTCGGAAGGCCATATTCATAGGCTTACTATCGATGAATTCCAGCATGACCAGGGGAAGGAGCCATTCCTCTTTCTTTTTGACAGTCGCAAAGCGAGGGGGAAAGAACCTACGCCATTCACGTTGTCTCCGCTCGAAAAGACAATGGATGTGCTGCTGGCACCCGGAGGCTGCCCTTGGGACCGCGCACAGGATCATACATCGCTTCGTACCTATTTTCTGCAGGAGGTCTATGAAGTGATCGATGCGATCGATAAGGGCGATATGGTGAACCTGAAAGAAGAGCTGGGCGATGTGCTGCTGCAGATCGTCTTTCATGCGCGCCTCGCGGAGAAGGAAGGCTTCTTCACCATGCAGGATGTCGTAGACGGCATCAATGAGAAAATGATCCGCCGGCATCCCTTCGTTTTCGAGAAAATCACAGTGGAAGAGACAAAAAAGCTCCTTGGGGACTGGGAAACACGGAAAAGATTGGAAAAAAACCGTAAATATCTGCTTTCCGGCGTCTCAAAAGACTTGCCAAGTCTGCTTTTAGCATGTATAATTCAAAGGAAAGTTGGTTCCCATGGACTGACAGAAGCCCTCGAGGGTGGCGCACTTCCTGCGTCTTGTGTTGAAGAAATCAAGGCAGCCGTAGACGGGAAGGGAGCTGTCGATAAAGAGCTTTCGGCGGGGCGTTTCCTTTTTGCATTAGACCGTGTAATAAGTGCAGAAGGGGTAGAACCTGAATTGGCTCTCCATCGCTACGCCAGATATGTCATGGATCAGCTGAGAGCCTTTGAAAAGGGCCTTTTCCAGAGAGGGAAGAGCCTGATGGACATCTCGCCCGAGGAGGCTCAGGTCTTGTGGCAGGATTTCTGCCGAAAGACGGATACATCAGCGCTCCCCTAGCCCATTGGAGCTGAGAAGCGGTGTGCCTTGTGCACCACTCTTCTTTGTTGGCAAAAGCCATCATTATTAAAGGAGGATGTTTAGTTATGAACAAAACAGAACTCATCACTGCTGTCGCTCAGGAAGCAGAAATGACCAAGAAAGATGCTGAAAAAGCAGTCAAGGCTGTCATCGATGTCGTATCCGGCGCTCTTGCCAAAGGTGAAAAAGTCCAGCTGATCGGCTTTGGTACTTTCGAAGTCCGTGAACGTAAAGCCCGTGAAGGCCACAATCCGTCCACGCAGGAAGTCATCAAGATCCCGGCTTCCAAGACTCCGGCTTTCCGCGTTTCCAAACAGCTGAAAGAAAAAGTCAATGTAAAACCGGCTAAAAGAACCAGAGCTAAGAAAGCAGCTAAGAAATAAGATGGTACAGAAAAAGCCTCTTACGATATGTGTCGTAAGAGGCTTTTGATTTGCAAAATATGTGACGTCGGTTATACCCAAACGTGAAAAAAGGATGATATGCGGGCTGCTTTTCCTCAAGACGGTGCGCCCGATGATATTGAAAGTCATCGGTTGAAAGTGTAAAATTAAAAGAAAGTTGATGCGATCGAGGACGGAAGTTAAGAATCATACAAAGGAACGGTCAAATGGTGAAGAAAAACCATGAGGAAAGTCATAAAGGAAAGCATAAAACAGAGGCACGGATCAAAATCTATTGCGTGCTCATGGGTGTGATCTCTTTTCTTTTTTGCTTTGCGGCAGGCTCGCTGATACTCCGTTATATGGAAAAAGAACAGAAAGATATGGCGATGTATACAGCGAAAATCACAGCAAGCCGTGTGGAGATGCAGCTTGAGAAGTATGTGCAGATCTCCGATTTCATGGCCAGTCAGATCATCGCCGGGGGGGTGAGCCGGATCAGGATGCATTCTCTGAAACGGCAAAGGCATTTCCCAATGAAGACGGTGTGGTCAAGGCTTATGAGCTGGCGCCGAACGGGGTGGTCACCGATATCTACCCTATGCAGGGGAACGAGAAGGCGCTGTCGCTGAATCTTTTGACACAGCATGAAAGATATTATGATGCACTTCGGGCAAAGGAGACCGGGAAGTATACGCTGGGAGGCCCCTATACGCTGAAGCAGGGCGGGCAGGGAGCGCTGCTCTTTACACCGGTGTACATCCCAGCTGGCAGGGGGCACCATTCATTTTGGGGATTCGTCGTCATTGTCATTGACTGGCAAAAATTCTTGAATGAAACAGGACTGGACCAGTTGTCCCGTTCTTCCTACCTTTATGAGATCTGGACGCACAACAACAAAGACGGACAGCCTATGACGATCGCCAGCGGACAATCGGGGATGCCGAAAGATCGCCTGACAGTGACTTGCGAGATCCCGAATGCGATATGGTATTTTGACATTATGCCTGTGAATGGGTGGATCCCGCCCGCATACTGGATCGCTGACGGTGGGATCTCAGGGCTTCTTGCCATCTTGATCGTTACGATTTTTTCAATTTCCGAGGAGAAGACGTCGGGAAACAGAGTATGCGGCCGAACGGCAGCGCTCAGCTTATCGGGAAAAAAGTGCGAATGAAGCAAAGACTCGTTTTTTGTTCAACATGAGCCACGACATACGGACGCCGATGAATGCCATCGCCGGATTTGCCAGCCTTTTGGAAAAGCATCTGGATCGTCCGGAAAAGGCGAGGGAATATCTGAAGAAAATGCAGGTGTCGAGTGCGCTATTGACGACGATCATCGATCAGGTGCTGGAAATGGCACGTATCGAAAGCGGGACGGCTCGGCTGAATCTTTCCCCGGAAGACCTGATGGGTATGTGGCAGTCCGTGGAGACGGTTTTTGAGGCGGATATCAAAGAAAAGCAGCTGCATTTTTCATCAGAGGTAGAGATCCAGCATCGCTATGTCCTTTGCGATAAAACAAGGGTGCAGGAAATCTTCTTAAACATTGTAAGCAATGCCATCAAGTATACGCCGGCAGGGCAGGCGATCCATATCAAGCTTTGCGAAGTGCCTCCAAGTGAAGCGGAAAGGGCGCGCTATATTTTTACCTGCCAAGGTACGGGGATCGGTATGAGCCAGGATTACCTGCCTCATATTTTCGAGGAGTTTTCTCGAGAGCGCTCTTCTACAGAGAATCAAGTCATCGGGGCCGGACTGGGACTTTCTATCGTCAAGTCCATGATCGAGCTTATGGGAGGCGAGATCCTTGTCGAGAGTCGTAAGGGCTGCGGGACATGCTTCCACGTGGATCTCTCCTTGCATCTGACCGGTGAATCGGAAGTCAAAAGGGAAGAAACAGAGGCGGCGTCAGACCAAGGGGCAGCATTGACTGGGAAACGCATTCTCCTTGCTGAGGATAATGATCTCAATGCGGAGATCGCCTGCGAGCTTCTGGAAGAGAAGGGAATCTTGGTGGAGCGTGCAGAGGACGGACAGGTCTGCTGCGACTGTCTCATCGAGGCAGCAGACGGATACTACGCTCTCATTCTTATGGACATCCAGATGCCGCACATGAATGGCTATGAGGCGACGACACGGATCCGAAAGCTGAAGGATCCGAAGAAATCACAGATCCCCATCATTGCCATGACGGCGAATGCTTTCGCAGAAGACAGGCAGGCGGCAAAGGATGCCGGCATGAATAATCATGTGGCAAAACCGAGCTGAAGAAATATGTATAGCGGGAATGGGCTGTGAAGAAATGAATCCTCATTTCTTCACAGCCCATTTTTACTTTGTTTTCATTTGGTTCAGGGTTCAAGGTTCAGGGTTGTGGTGGCGGCTTCGCCGCCTTTTTTAGAAGATGGTATTCTCGTATCGCAG
>OGRO01000555.1_pt1 | contig 35269 bp, 38 predicted proteins | sample 1553451 | NCBI WGS metagenome assembly OGRO01 (sample SAMEA2580021, study PRJEB22360) | human gut metagenome | reverse complement strand
GAAATATCGGACTAGTCAATGTGAGTGATGTATTAAAAGCAAGTACAAATCCAGCATGTACATCAGTGACTGACCAATACGATCAACTAGGGGACAGTATGATAAGCACATGTAACTCCAACTATTTATTAGACTTACCAGATGAAACAGGTTATTGGACAATTAATAATGCAGTATGGGAGTCGGTTGACAACTCGTCCAATGTCTGGCGTGCAGCTCGGTTTGGAGGCATGGCCGGACTTGTCTACTACGGTGCGCACGGTGACTCCCTCGCTGGTGCGCGTCCAGTTCTCTATCTAAGATCTAATATCCAATTTACAAGTGGTAACGGAACCAAATCACAACCATTTCAAATTGGAAATGAATAAACTAACAATGTATCATTTAGCAAAGGCCAAAAGGCCTTTGTAAAAGGACCTGGCATAGCCAGAGTCCTCCAATAAACTCTGAATTTGCGATAGCAAGTGAAGAGTTTTGGGATAATATAAAAACACGTGCTTTGTTTTTTGCAGAGTCGGATGACAACTCGAACAATGTCTGGAATGCAGCTCAGAATGAAGGCATGGCCGGACTTGACAACAACAATGCGAACAATGACAACATCGATGGTGCGCGTCCAGATCTCTAATAATACTAAGGGTTATGAACGAATATCGTCATAAAGAAAAGCTATAGAGAACAAGTATTATTCCAGGATATGATCCGAAAACTAAATATAGCCAGAGATATCTTTAGTAAAATAAATGAATTTATATAATGAAAAAAATAAATTGATTGTATTATATTTGAAAAAGATATGATATGAATAAGACTATATTTCAAAATTGAATGAAAAGTAGTATCTGAAGATTTGATACTACTTTTTTGCAAAGGAGAAGAAAATGAAGTTAAAAGAAATTATTGATTCACTAAGTGAAAAATATAAAGATTATATTGTAATTATCAAGAGTGGGACCTTTTATAACATATTTGGGACGGACTGTTACGTGATGAGAAATATCTTTCATTATAAAATTAACCCTTTCTCTAGTACAATCAAGGTGGGATTTCCCCTTCAAACATTGAACAAAGTCTTAACAAGATTAGAACATTTAAAAATTAATTATATTGTGTACGAAAATGAAATTATAATGAAGAAAAAATACAAAAATAATTTTTATCGAGAATATTTAAAACAAAATTTAACTCTTGATGAAAGAATTGAACAAATCTATTTTAAGTTGAAAGAAGTAAAATTTCAAAAAAATATCTTAGAAGTATTAGATCAAATTGAGAGGTTATTATGAAGGATGAATTGTTATTAGTTCAAAATTTTAAAAAGACCATTTTTTACATAGAGAAAATAATTGATAATTTTCCTCGAAGTGAAAAAGTATTAAAAGATAAAATTAAAAGTACTAATTTTGATATATTAGAATTAATTTATTTTTCTAATTCCTTAGAATTGCAACAGAGAATCTTTTATCAAAAGAAAATAGTTGCCAAATTGAAAATGATTGATTTTTATTTTAAGATAGCTTGCGATAGAAAATATATTTCATATAAAAAATATACAAAAGTGGGGGGATTTTTGCTAAATATGATTAAAGAAACGTATGGATGGATTCGTTATGAAAACAAAAAATAATTTATATAATCTTCTCACTTTAGAATGTTTGATATCAGTTTATAACAAGCAAATAAGTGTAAATACAAAAAATAAAAGAAAAAATTATAAGTTTGAAGAATACTATAGCGCCAATATGAGTTATGTTGATCAAATATTACATAGTGAGAATTATCAAGTAGCCCCCTATAATATTTTTTTAATTAGAGATCCAAAATATCGTATTATTATGAGCCAAAAAATGAATGATAAAATCATTAATCATGCAGTTGCAAGTATTTTAGGAAAAGTATTAGAACCATGCTTAGTTAATACTAATGTAGCAACTCGTAAAGGAAAAGGAACTCATTATGGTATTTATTATTTAAAAAAATATTTAAATCAAATGAAATCACAAACAATTTATGCATTAAAATTTGATATAGCAAAGTATTTTTATAACATAGATCACAAGGTATTGAAAAGATTATTAAGAAAAAAAATAAGAGATGAAAATTATTTGAAAATTCTATTTAGAATTATAGATTCTACTAATATAAATGTAAATGATAAAATTAAGAAAATAAAAGAGAAGGAAATCATACGTTTAAAAGAATCAAATTTATCAGACAAAGAAAAGCGAATAAAAGATATTGAAAATATACCAAGTTATAGATTTGGAAAAGGATTACCAATTGGTAATATGACTAGTCAAATTATGGCAGTATATTATTTAAATGATTTAGATCATTTTATAAAAGAAAAATTACATATAAAAGCGTATATAAGATATATGGATGATGGTGTATTGCTTTTCCATGATAAGAATTATTTAAAATATTGTTTAAAAGAAATAAAAAAGGAATTGAGAAAGTATCATCTACAATTAAATCAAAAAACAAAGATTATTAATGTAAGTAAAAATGGTATCGATTTTTTAGGTTTTCATTTTTATTTATTTCATCATAGAGTGATTATGAAAGTACGTAAGCAAACAAAACAAAAGTTTCGTAGAAAAATGAAGTATTTAGAGAAAAAATATCAATGTGGAAAAATTTCAAAAAAAGAAGTATCTCAAATTATTACAAGTTATCACGGACATTTAAAACAAGGAAATACATATTTGTTACAAAAGAAATGTTTTAAATTTTTTGAAGGATAATTATTTCTTCCTTGCCTTTCTCCTTAGAAATCGTTATAATAAAAAGTCATAGAGTTGGAGTTGTTGTCAAGTGAAGAAAATAAATGTTAAGTTTCCTGATTTTAGAAGAATTCCTGTGTATCAAACACTTGTGTTATTCTTTTTAGTAATGATTACAATTTTATTAGTAGTTATTATGTTTTGGATAAAAGATCAAAAGGGAGGAACAATTAATAATCCATTTCAAGTGCAAGTAAGTGATACTGATAACTTTGTTTTCTTAGGAGATTCGTTAACCGATTTTTATCCCTTAGAAGAGTTTTATGATGAGTTACCGGTAGTCAATAGTGGAGTATCCGGTTATCAAACAACAGATATCTTATCTAGAATAGATAGCATGGTTACCATTTATAACCCAACAAAAGTATTTTTATTAATTGGAACAAATGATATTGAAGCAGAACGTAGTGAAGATGAGATTGTAGAAAATATTGCTGAAATTATTGATAGAATCCATGAAAAGAGACCTAAAGCCAAAATATATTTAGAGTCTTTATTACCTGTTAATCGTAGTGAAGATGAGAAGATTAATCATGATACAGTAGGAAGAAGAACAAATGAAACAATCCAATCTATTAATGAAAAATTGGAGAGTTACGCAGAAGAAAATGATATTGAATTTATCAATTTATATGATGAATTTACAGATGAGAATGGAGAATTAGCGTTAAAATATACAGAAGAAGGATTACATCTTTCTAATTTAGGATATTTACGTTTAACTAATATTTTATTGCCATATTTTCAAGATGAATAAAATAAAAAGGAATTATTTGTAAAATGCATATTTTCGTACAAAATGCACGAAAAACACAAAGAAAATATGACATTTTGTACGAAAAATACGAACAAGTTTAACATCATATCACAAAATTCCAGCACTTTTACCCCTATAATTACACATTTTTCCAACAACAAAGCACTCATAATAATTATTTTCAATGTATTTGATATAAAATCAGAAAGAACCATCCATAAGTACAATTAATGGCTGGTTTTTTTTGAAATATTTAATAGAATTCCTATTTCACAAAGTGTAATTAAAAGACTAGATCCCCCATAAGAGAGGAAGGGAAGAGTAACTCCTGTAACAGGAATTAATCCTACTACTACCATGAGATTTAAAATCGACTGAAAAGCAATTTGAAAAGTAATTCCAAAAGCAACATACTTAGAAAATAAATCAGAACAATTTCTCGCTATACAAAACCCTCGATAAATAATGAGTAAAAATAAACTTGCAACAATGAGAATCCCCATAAACCCAAATTCTTCACTAATAATAGAAAAAATAAAATCTGTTTGTGGTTCTGGTAAATAAAAATGTTTCTGTCTTGAATTCAAAAACCCAAACCCAAATAATCCCCCTGGCCCAATCGCATAAAGTGATTGAATGATTTGAAATCCACTTCCTAATGGATCTTCCCAAGGATTGAGAAAAGATAAAATTCTAGTAAGACGATAGGGTGCTGCCAAGATTAATCCAACAATTCCAATCACACCAAGTACTCCTAGTTTTAAGAAAAATTGAAAGGGAACTCCTCCAACAAACAATAGTCCCATCATCGACATCACTAAAATCATTCCAGTTCCAAAGTCCGGTTGTAACATAATTAAGAAAAAGAGAAACAAGATCAGTCCTAAAATTGGTAAAATCCCATGTCGAAAAGATTTCATTTTCTTCTCATGCTTTACAAGATAATGAGAAGTAAAAAGAATTGCTGCTAGTTTTGTAAATTCACTTGGTTGAATCCCAAAAGATCCAATTCCAAACCAACTACGACTTCCATTACGAACTGTTCCTAGCCCGGGAATCAGAACACAGATTAGTAAAATAATACAAAGAATCAAAAACTTCTTACAGTATTTTTCAAAAAAAGATGTTGGTATCTTTTGAATGAGAAAAATAAGAAATACTCCCAATAAGAAGAAAATTCCTTGATTTTTCACAAACTTAAAAGGATCTTGAAATTTATATTCCGCCCATACATAAGAGGCAGAATAAATCATAATGAGTCCAAAAATAGAAATCGCAAGAACACTGAAAAGTAGTGGATAATCAAATTTCTTTCTCATAACCACACCCCAAATGCTAAAGCAATCATAGAGCCAAACAATCCGATGATCCAAAACAATTTGACAATATCACGTTCCTCCCATCCCATCTTCTCAAAACTATGGTGTAGGGGAGCCATAGGAAAGAGTCGTTTATGTGTCAGTTTATAAAAGTAACGTTGTAAAATACAACTCATCGTTTCTATGATAAAGACAACGCCAATGAGAATCAGCAGAATTTCATGTCTTGTTAAAATCGCAAGCGCACCTAATGTGGCTCCCAGTGCTAAAGAACCAGTATCACCCATAAACACTTTTGCTGGTTTCACATTAAATACCAAAAACCCCAAAAGAGATCCTGCTAAGATAAAACAAAAACATCCAATACTCTCATATCCTTCTAACCATCCAGTCGCAAAAGAAATAATTCCAAATGTAAGATAACTAATGAAAGACAAACCTCCCGCTAGTCCATCTAAGCCATCTGTTAAATTCACGGCATTACTACTCGCAAGAAGCAAGAAGAGAATAAAGACTCCATACAACCATCCAATATTTAATTTGAAATGGAGTGTATGAATCCAGAGTAGAGGTTCATGACCTGCTTTCATAAAAAGATAGAAGAATATCACAGAGATAAAAAGCTGTAGTAATAACTTTTGTTTTTCCGTTAATCCTTTATTGTTATGTCTCTTAATAATGAGATAATCATCGATAAATCCAATCAATCCATATCCAATAAATGTAATGAGGATGATGAGAATATTATAATTCCAAGAAATTTTATCTAAGTAAAAAAGAAGAAACATCGCAATCAGTGTAGCTAGTATAAAGATAAGTCCTCCCATTGTAGGAGTTCCTTGCTTTTTCTTATGAGCATCCCTTAAATAATCACTTTCATATTGTTTGATCTTCATTCTTTTCAAGATAGGAAGAATGAATTCTGCACAAATCAGTGAGATGAAAAAACCAATCATCATAGAAAATACTGCTTTTGTTAACTCTAACATATCATTCCTCCTGTCCCAATCTAATTTATTATATTCTTTTTCTTTTTATTTTATGTTATTCGGACAACATAAGTCTCACTGTTTCTCCCTCATAAATTCGTTCTTTTGCTTTTGGTGATTGATAAACCACTTTATCACCACTACCAAAATATTCTACTTTAAAATCTTTTAAGGCTTCTGTTGCTTCTTTGACTGTCATATTGGTTACATTGGGAACGGTTTTATATTTTCGATCAAGATAATTATATTTCTTTTCTGTATCTCCACCAGGCTTCTCTATATCTAAAGCAACAATCGCATCTTCTAAAACTGTTTTTACAATGGGGGCAGCAACAGTACCACCATATTGTGTAACACCTTTTGCATTATCAATTGCCACATAAACGACAATCTCTGGATCATTCGCTGGTAAAAACCCCATAAAAGAGGTAATATAGTTTCCAACCATATATCTTCCATCTTGTACCTTTTGTGCAGTTCCTGTTTTTCCACCAACACGATATCCTTCAATATAAGCAGGACGTCCTGTTCCATTGGTCACCACACTTTCTAAAGCATTTCTCACTTTTTCACTGGTCTCTTCACTAATTACTTTTCTTTTTATAATAGGCGTATTTTCTTTGACAGTCGTATTTGTCTCCGGTTCATTCAAACTCTTCACAATATAGGGTTGATATAAGATACCACCATTAATTGCTGCGCTGACCGCTGTGATTTGTTGAATAGGTGTCACACTAACTCCTTGCCCAAAAGAAGTAGTTGCTAATTCGACAGGACCAACTTGATCTAAAGAAAACAAAATTCCAGTAGACTCTCCATTCAAATCAATCCCTGTCTTTTCTCCAAACCCAAATTTTTTAATATATTCAAATAGTTTTTCTTTTCCTATTTTTTGACCCATTACAACAAAACCAGGGTTACAACTATTTTCAACCACCTGTAAAAAAGTCTGTTCTCCATGTCCACCATGTTTCCAACACTTAATTCTTGCATTTTCCACTTGAATACTACCTCCATCACTGTATTTATCTTTTTCTAGATCAATCAAGTGTTCTTCTAAAGCAGTTGCAAGTGTAATGATTTTAAAAGTAGAACCTGGTTCATAAGTTGCCCAAACCGGAAGATTGCGATTTAATTCTTCTTCTGTATAATCTTGATAATTACTAGGGAAGAAGTTAGGACGAGAGGCAATCGCTAGAATTTCTCCTGTATTTGGATCCATCGCAATCCCCAAAGCCTGATCAGGATTATATTTTAATACCGCATTATCCAATTCTCTTTCTAGAGATTCTTGAATATCCATGTTGATCGTCAGTGTCATATTGATTCCATCCTGAGGCTTTTCGTATACTTCGTTTAATTCTAACTTATTTCCTTTCGCATCACTAAAATATTTAATCGCCCCATAACTTCCAGTTAAGTACTTATCATACATTAACTCGAGCCCACTAAGACCTTGGTTATCAATCCCTACAAATCCTAATGTCTGCGATAGATAATTCCCAAAAGGATAATTTCTTTTACTTTCTTTAATGAGATAAACACCAGGAAGATTTAAATCACTTATTTGATCTGCTACTTCATAAGAAAGTCTTCTTCCTTCTGGATGTACTCTTTCAATACTTGTCTTTTTCGTAACATGTTGATAGATCTCTTTTTCATCCACGTCTAATATTCCAGCAATTAATTTCGCAGTTTTCTCTTTATCTTCAATCTGATTCGGAATAAATACCAAAGAAGAGGTTGTTACGTTATCCGCAAGCACAACACCATTTCGATCTGTAATTAATCCCCGATTTGATTCAATAGGAAGATTTCTTCCCCATAGATTCTCTGCATAAGTACTTAATTTTCCATAATCAATGACTTGAATGTAGAAGACTTTTCCAACGATTAATAAGAACAGAAAGCAGATGATCAAAAAGACGATTTTGATTCGTTTATGAACATGTTTAAAGAACATTGTTTTCACCTCTAGTTTATGATATGAGAAACTTTACTAGTTATGATGGCAGAAAGAAAATGCTACATGAAAAGAGCGTGTAGTTTCCATGTTTTATTTGTGAGCAATGATTTGGGACTTTAGGTGAAAAGAGTGAAGATAGACCAAAAAAAGGAATCATATGAGATTCCTTAGAATGGATAAGATAAAGTCTCTTCTACACCATAGTATAAAATGTTTTTTATACTGTAACGAGTTTGTTTTCTAATATGTGAATGATTTCCTTTATAGCAAAGATCGTCTCCTCATAGGTGATTCCTTTTGCATAAGGATTTTTGATAACGTATTCGTTCCACAATTTGTTCATATGCTGATCCTCACTTAAATCATGAACAACTTCCTTAAAGAATTCTAAATGAAACTCTGTTTTTCTCCTTCTAAATGTATTTTCTATCGCCTTGATTAAGTGTTCTTTATTTAATTTGTCTAGTTTTGTATTTAGCAATATATAAACATCATAAAAATCCTTGAGTCTAGTATTTAAGGTCCCTCTAGTAATGATTGAATGAAATTTTTCGGCGAGTACTGTTTCAAGAGGATATGACATAATAGCTATCTTCTTATCTTCAAAAATGCAATGATAATTGTATTTTGTTTCTTTTGGTGTAATGATGTCTCCTGTTGTTAATTCAACAGTAATATAAGTTTTGTTATTACCTAATTTAGATAATATATTTAATCGAAACCCACTGTATTCATCTTCTAATCTAATATCTTTTATAGATATTATTTGGAAGGATACACCGTCATCGATAGGAATATGAAGTATTTCATGAAACACTCTTTCTACATCTTTTTTGTAAGAGGAATTCCTTTTAAAGTAGCATCCATGTCTTTTGTAGTTCTCTCATCATTTCCAATTATTGAAGTAAGTAATAAACCACCTTTTAATATGATTTGTCCTCTATAATTACTCATAGATATTCTTTCTAAAATTCGCTCAAAATAAAATAATTGATAGAACTTTTGTGATATATCACTATCACCATGTGCTTTTTTTGATATGATATTTCTTAATTTATCTGTATTCATCATAATAGTACCTGCATATATTCAAGGACCTTTTCGGCAATATTTAATTTTTTGGCATATTTCATGAGTTTTAGTAAGTTCTTTTCTTTTAATCTAGAATATCTTTTTAATGCTGTTGTAAAGATTTCTTGATCCATGTGATTTCTATATTTTACTATGTCACAAACTGTTCGTTCTAAATCATAAGTTCTAATCTTCATTCCGAATGGAGATTCCACTGTGATTAAACCAAGTTCCAAAACTTCTCTTTTCACATAATGTAAAACAACATTTTTGTTTTTACTTAAACTGCCATTGTATCCAACTGGTACAGTTATATCAAAGTAAAGTGGTGTTCTATCAGATAAGTCGAAGAGGTAAAGAGCAGTAGAATGTGAAAAGACACAATTTTTACATTTTAATTGATATTTAAAATAGTCGTCACAAAAATAATTAGGAATCGCATAATATCCTCTTGAAATTCTTTGTAATTTCTTTTGCTTTACTAATCTAGTTAATTCAATTGTATTAATTTTAGCCTCTTTCACCTGCTTTGTGGTAACATATCCATTGTTGATATTTGTCAGTTTCATAATCTTTTCTGCATTTGTCAAAAGAATCACCTCTGTATTTAGTTTAACATTTATTTCAAGTGAAGTAAATTCATTTGTGTTGTATTTTTACGCATTTTTTAACATTTTTGCGTTTTTTTACAACATTTATATTAACAGAATTGATTGATCGTTGTGATAATATTATTTAGATAATTGAAATTGATAGAGAAGAAAAGGAAAGTTATTTTATTTATGATATGAGAAACTTTACTAGTTATGATGTAAGTAGAAAAAGAAATGTGCTATAATAGGGAGTAAGAGGAATGATGTAAAGGGTGATAAGATGCAAAAGAAAAAAAGAAAAAATAGAAAATGGATTTTATTATTGATTTTGTTTTTAATTCTTTGTGGTTTAGGGATTGGAATTTATTTTTGGTATACCAATCGCTCTGTCACTTTTGACTTTTCTTTCTTAGATCATTCATTAGATGATGTTCAAGAACAAGTAAAAGCGCAGGAACAAAAAGAATTAGAAGAGCAACAAAAAGAATTAGAAGAACAACAAAAAGAAGAATTAAAAAAGCAAGCAGAACAAGATAATGGATATGGAATAGAAATTGAAGGACCTACTTATATTGATGGAATCTTAATTGTAAATAAAACTTATTCTCTTCCTGATGGTTTTGCTACAGGAAATGATCCTGTCGCATACCAGGCTCTATTAGAGCTTCAGAGCGCGGCAAGTAGCGCTGGATATTCCATTCCACTCATCTCTGGATTTCGCTCTCAAACCACACAAACAGGCCTATATAATCGTTATGTAGCTCGTGATGGAAAAGATGTGGCAGATACATATTCTGCCCGCCCTGGACACTCAGAACATGAAACAGGACTTGCTTATGATATTGGAAAAATTGATAATAATTATGGAGAAACTCCAGCCGGAACTTGGCTTGCTCAGCATGCTCATGAATTTGGTTTTATTATCCGTTATCCAAAAGGAAAAGAAGATATTACAAAATATCAATATGAACCATGGCATGTTCGCTATGTCGGAACAGAACATGCCACCAAAATCTATGAACAAGATTTAACACTAGAAGAATATCTTGGAATCGCCTAATTTCAAGAATTTTTCTGTTTTAGAAGGAGGGAATAGTATGTTTTGTCCCATGTATGTAAAAACAGAATATAGCTTATTACAAAGTCTAATTCGTATTCCCAATTATATTGCGTATGCGAAAAAAGAACAATTCACTGCATTAAGTATTTCTGATCATAATCTATCTGGCGGAATGGAATTTTACAAAGCATGTCAGAAAGAAAAAATCAAACCTGTAATCGGGTTAGAAATCACATTAGAAGCTCATAAGATTCTTTTATATGCGAAAGATCAGATTGGGTATCAACAACTATGTAAACTATCTACCATCCAAAGTACACGTGAAGTTACAACAGATGACTTAGAAAAGTGGAATCAAAATGTCCTATTAGTTCTCCCATATGCATCTCGTACCCTAGAAGTAACCCTCAATAAAATATATCCAGATATTTATTATGGGTATGAAAATATAGAACAACGAAAACAATTAGGAACGAAAAAAAAGTTTTACTTACAAGAAAGTTGTGCATTGACAAAAAAAGAAACAAATTATTTACCATACTTAGAAGCAATTCGAAAAGGAATCTTAAAAAGAGAAGTAGAAACTGTTTATGATGATTTTTATATCAAGACAGAGAAAGAATTAGAACAACAATTCTCTTCTTTAGATGATTTAGAAGACTTTATTTCTCAGATTCATCTACAATTTCCAAAAGTAACAGAATTATATCTTCCTATTTATCCTTGTGAAGAAGGGTATGATTCTTTTTCTTATTTAAAAAAATTATGCATTCAAGGTCTTCGTAAACATTTTGGAGAAACAGTGAGAACTGCTTATGTAGAACATTTAAAATATGAACTTTCTGTGATCGAAAAAATGGGATTTTCTAATTATTTTTTAATCGTTGCTGATTATGTAAATTATGCGAAAACACATGGTATCTTAGTAGGACCAGGACGTGGTAGTGCTGCCGGTTCTTTAGTAGCTTATCTACTTTCTATTACAAGTATTGACCCATTAAAAGAAGGATTGTTATTTGAACGTTTCTTAAATCCAGAACGTGTGACAATGCCTGATATTGATATTGATTTTGAATTTCAAAAAAGAGAAGAAGTTGTCAAATATCTACAAGAAAAATATGGAACAAAACGAGTTGTTGGAATTATTACCTTTGGTACTCTTGCTTCTAAACAAGTCATCCGTGATGTCGCAAGAGTCATGGGAATCGATTTAAAACAAGTAGATGTCATGACAAAATGGATGGACAGTAAAAAAACACTAAAAGAAAATTTAAAACAAGAGCCAAGATTAGAAAAAATGATTCAAAATGATGAAGAATTAAAACGCCTTTATGGAATTGCTTACCATTTAGAAGGATTAAAGCGTCATGCATCACAACATGCTGCAGGAATTGTGATTGCGAAAAAAGATTTAGATGAAATGATTCCACTTTCTTTTAACCAAACAGACTTGTATGTAACAGGTTATACGATGGAGTATTTAGAAGAATTAGGATTATTAAAAATGGATTTACTAGCTCTTCGCAATTTAACGTTAATTCAAGACATTTTAGATGATTTAAAGAAAGAAGAAAATCTCTCTCTTACGTTTGATGAAATTCCATTTCAAGATCCAAAAGCAATCTCTATTTTTACAAATGTCCTTACAGAAGGAATCTTCCAGTTTGAATCTCCAGGAATGAAAAATTTTTTGCGCAAATTTAAACCGACTAACTTCAGTGAGATTTCTGTAGCTCTTGCTCTTTTTCGACCAGGACCAATGAATAACATCGATGAATTTATTGATCGAAAACGTGGTAAAAAGAAAGTAACTTATCTCCACCCTGATTTAGAACCAATATTAAAAGAAACTCAGGGAATTATCGTATATCAGGAGCAGATTATGCAGATTGCTTCTGTCATGGCAGGTTATACCTATGGACAAGCAGATGTCCTGAGAAGAGCCATGAGTAAGAAAAAAGAAGATGTTTTATTAAAAGAAAAAGAACACTTTATTCAAGGAAGTATTCAAAGAGGATATACCAAAGAGGTTGCAACACAAGTCTATGACTTAATTTTAAAATTCGCAGATTATGGTTTTAATAAAGCCCATTCTGTTTCTTATGCGGTAATCAGTTATAAAATGGCTTATTTAAAGGCACATTATCCAAAGTACTTTATGAAAAATTTACTTTCCATGGCCATTGGAAGCAGTGAAAAAACAAGGGAATATATTTATGAGTGCAAATTATTACATCTAGAGATTATAACACCAGATATTTGTAAGAGTACAAGGGGGTATTCCATCTGTGAGGAAGGAATTCGTTATCCACTCTCTGGAATCAAAAATGTCGGAATCAATGCAATTACAACAATTTTAGAAGAAAGAGAGAAAAAACCATTCCAAGATATTTATGATTTTTTAAGAAGATGCTATGGAAAAAGTATCAATCGAAAAACGTTAGAAAGCATGATTGAAGTAGGAGCACTCTCTAGTTTTGGATATCATCGAAAAACACTTCTACATCAATTAGATTTATTATTAAATTATGCAGAATTAACCAGAGGGATGGAAGAGGAATTGATTCCTGTAGAAAAACCAGAATTAGAAATAGAAGAAGAATTTGATATTCATACTTTGATGTCATTAGAATTAGAAAACTATGGATTTTATTTAACAAATCATCCAGTAACAGAATATAAATTAAAGTATCCAAAGAGTATTGCAATCGAAGAAATTTCTAGCTATTTTGATCAAGAAGTGGAATTTGTTTGTCTTGTCGATCGTGTGCGAGAAATCACTACGAAGAAACAGGATAAAATGGCATTTCTTTCCGTAAGTGACGAAGTTGCGGAAACAGAACTTGTTTTATTTCCAAAAGTTTATTCTGAAAATCATGTGGAAAAAGGTTCTGTTCTCCACGTCCTTGGAAAAGTTGAAAAAAGATTTGATAAATATCAAATTATTCCAAGAAAGATCGACGTATTATACGTATCGTAAAGGGTACTGTGAGTGCCCCTTTATTTTGCAATTATAATTCCGAAAAGAGCAATAGTATGATATGATGAGAATAGAGGAGGAACGGTATGAAAAGAGAAATCAAACATTTTGATACCATTGTAGGAGTTACTTTAATCATCTTAACAGCAATAAGTTTGATCATTGATGCTATTGCAATTACCCATGGAATCTATAGTGATAGTCTTTATCATATGGAAAAACTGGATGCAGTGATTCGTAGTAATCTGTTTCAAATCTTGTTTTGGGTAGACAATCTTCTCATATATCTGTTCGCATTTTTAAATATCTTAAGTGCAATAGATACCAAAAAAGAGAGATTGTTAAAAATTAGTTTTAGTATTTTTTCTGTATTAACAACCATCGTTGTTATCACGTTGTCTGTCGATGTTGTTGGTAACTTATTTGGCATTTTCTCATAATTTTAATATAATGGAAAACAAAAGAAAGAGACTGAAGTGAGACAGTCTTTTTTTAGGATAAAAAAATAGGAGTGGCCCCCTGAAGACCACTCCCTAAAAGAATAAAAAGGGGTTGGCTAGTGTGATACTAGCTCCAATTCGAACATTTCCGAATTGGTGCTTTTATAATAATCTGAAAGTGAAAAAAAGTCAAGCATTTTGTCGTAAAAATATTTAAAAAAAGTGAAAAAATGTCGAAAAAAATAGAAAAACGAACCTTTGTTTGATATAATGAACTTGGTGGTTATATGTTAGAGCAATTATCAAAAGTGGGGCCAAAAACAAAACAAGCACTAGAACACTTAAAAATATATTCATTACAAGATTTAATGGAATATTATCCTTATCGTTATGAATTGATAAAAAAGAGTAATATGGAGCTTGTAACCGATGAAGAAGAGGTTATTGTAGATGGAACTGTACTCAACATCCCAAGAGTTGTTTATTTTAAAAAACATATGGAGAGAATGAATTTTAGAGTACAACTAGATACAAGAGTAGTGGAAGTTGTTATTTTTAATCGTGGCTATTTAAAAAAAGAATTGACACCAGGAACTGAAATTACTATTTTTGGAAAATGGAAAGAAAAAAAGAATCAAATCATTGCTTCTCAAATTCGTTTTGGAAAGTTAGAAAGAGAGTATGTAGAATGTATTTACCACTTGACTAGTAGAATTACCAATCAAAAATTATCACAGTGGATTCAAGAGGCATTCCAACTAGAACAGCCTAGAAAAAGTATGATTCCTCATATTATTGAAGAGAAATATCACTTCCCTGAAAAAAAAGAAAGTATGTTGGAAGTACATCATCCAACTTCAACTTTAAAGTTAAAGAAAGCACGTACTCGATTAAAGTATGAAGAATTATTTTTGTTTTTATATCGTATGAATGTTTTAAAAAACGAAAGAAAAAAAGAGTTGGGCTTGCCAAGAACGATTTCAGATGAAAAGTTAGAACAATTATTAACCCATTTACCATTTACTCTAACAGCAGATCAAAAAGAAGCAGTAGAGGAAATAAAAAAAGATTTAACGTTTAAGACAAGAATGAATCGTTTGGTACAAGGAGATGTAGGAAGTGGAAAAACAATTGTTGCTTTTATCGCTAGTTATATGAATTACCTAAGTGGTTATCAAACTGCTTTTATGGCTCCTACTGAAATTCTGGCCACACAACATTATCAAAAGGCAAAGGAGTTATTAGAACCTTATGGAATGCATATTGCTCTTTTGACAGGGAAATTAAAAGCGAGTGAGAAAAAGGAGATTCAAGAAAAAATTCAACAAGGATTGTATGATCTTGTAATTGGAACACATGCTTTGATTAGTGATAAGGTAGCATATTCTAACTTGGGACTTGTCATTACAGATGAACAACATCGTTTTGGCGTTCAACAAAGAAGAGAATTGAAAAACAAGGGAACTACTCCAGATATTTTATATATGAGTGCGACTCCAATTCCAAGAACTTATGCACTTACTATTTATGGAGATATGGACGTCAGCAGTATCAAAACAAGACCAAGTGGAAGAAAAGAAATTATCACAGAATTATATCATGAGAAAAGTATAAAAGAAGTACTTACAAAAATGTATGAACAGTTAGAAATGGGACATCAAATTTATGTTATTGCACCATTGATTGAGGATCAAGAAGAAAGTGATATGAAAGCAGTTGACACCATGTATGAAAATATGAAAAAAGCATTTGGAAAAAAATACCAAATAGGGATGTTACATGGAAAACAAGACGGAAAAACAAAAGAAGAAGTAATGAATGCTTTTCAAGATAACGAATTACAAATATTGATTAGTACAACTGTGATTGAAGTAGGAGTAGATGTGGCGAATGCAACTATGATGGTAATTTTCAATGCAGAACGCTTTGGACTTTCCCAACTCCATCAGTTAAGAGGAAGGGTAGGAAGAAACGATTTACAAAGCTATTGTATTTTAGTTTCTAATTATGATAAGGAACGTTTACAAATCTTGACAAAAGTATCAGATGGATTTCAAATCAGTGAAGAAGATTTTAAATTAAGGGGAAGTGGTGATTTCTTTGGTAATCGTCAAAGTGGTGATATGAGTTTTCAGATTGCTAGTATTTATCACGATTTTCCTATTTTCAAGCATGCCCGTGAAGATGTTATTGCTTTTTTAGAAAATCCAGTTTACTTGGATCAAGAGGAAAAAGAACGATTTGTACGATTTCAAAAAAATATCACGCATTTGGATTGACATTTCTTCCATTTTTTAGTAAACTGATACTAGCGTGATAGTAGTCACGCACTTGAGACTCTTACCGACGTATGTGAGTGGTCTCAACCAAAACCCCCTGAAGTTCCCTCGAAAGAGGGAACACTTTTTGTTTTATAAGGTTTTCTGAGGTTTTTAATTTTTTCTAGATACCAAGCCAGATACCAAAAACCTTTTTTCAGATACCAAATTTATTTTTATTTAAGCTTATTTAAATACCTAGATTTAAATTATCTATGGTATTTTTTACATTAGTAAGATAATTTGGAAACATATGAGCATAGGTATCTAATGTTTCTTTAGTACTAGCATGTCCTAAATACTTAGATACTGTTGTTACAGGTTGTCCAGTATTAATTAGTAGAGATGCACAACTATGTCTAAAAGAGTGTAGTGGTATTCTTCTAATATCAGCACTTTCAGCAATTCTACCATTTATTCTATGCATCATACCAAATGTTAATGGATCTAATTCCCCAAAGATAAACCATTTTTCATTAAATCCATAGTATTTCTTTTTCTCATTATAAAGATTTACTAAATCATTGTATAAGACATCAGTAAGAGGTAATGTTCTAATACTCTTTTGAGTTTTAGGTGGTGTTAGTTCATAATATTTTTGACTATCTTTGATACTATTAGCTTGTTTAGTAATAGATACTAACTTATTATTCCAATCTATATCAGACCATTGAAGTCCACGACATTCACCACGACGTAATCCACAATAATATAACATTTCAAACATTGCTTTATCATTTAGATTAGTAGTTCCTGTTATATATTTTTGAAATTCTTCAAAAGTATAAACATCTTTTTCTTCTTTCATTTCATTAGGATCTTTAAAGAATTCTATTTTCTTATAAAAACGCATTAAATTAATATCATACATTTTCATTCCCCAATTAAGAATAATTTTCAAAAACTTTTGAACATCATTTCTAGTAGAACATTTAATAGGTTTATCCCATAGTTCTTGTTGAAATTTATGATATAGATTACCATCCATATCCTTTAACTTAACATTTTCAAAACTAGTAAAATATCTTCTTCTTTTTAAATATGTTTCCATAGTTCTTCTACGAACTTTATTTTTTTGTGATTCAATATATTGGTCAGTAAGAGTACCAAATGTCATATCCATATCTCCACCGAATTCAACCTTGTTATTTAAAAACTCTCTTTCAGCATTCATTGCATCTAGTTTAGTTTTATATGCTTTAGAAAAACTTTTTTTCCATTTTCCGTTTTTATCTTTTTCATTCCAATAATATTTATATTTACGACCATCTTTAGTCCAGTGATTCTTAGGTAATTTATATATTCCCATATTTCATTCCTCCTCTTGTTGGTGTCCGATATCAGGGACAATCCAAATATAACACTGTCCGAAAACGTTGTCAATACATTTTGACCGAAAAACTAGACATTTAAACAAAAACGTGGTAAAATTAAATTATCGAGAGAAAAAAGGGGAGAAAGAAGTGTTATTATGAACTCAGAAGAACTTAAAATTTTAATTGAATCAGCTAGAGAAGCAAAAGGTATTTCACAAAGAGAACTTGCTAAATTAACAGGTATTAGTAGAAGTACTTTAAATGATTTAATTAATGGAAAAATAAAAAAAGTAGATATTGATGATCTACGTAAAATTGCTGAAACTTTAGATATGTCATTACAAAAGTTATTAAAGGTTGCAGGATATGATGAAATGCTTTTCTATTTTTCTAAAGATAAATATGCAAATAAATCTAGTAAAGATTTAAAAGACTTAATTGAACAATATAAAAAATCAGAATTAGAATTATTAGATTTTGATACAAAAAAAAGAAGGAAAGTAAGTGATGCAAGACAAAAACTTTTTTATACAATGGAACATTTACAAATAATGCAAAATAATAAAGATAGTTTGTATACAATAGATAAAGCTATTGAAGATATAAAATATGCTTTTGATGAATTGGAAGATGTAGAACATAAATACGATTATAGTAAATTACCAAAGAAAAACTAGAGGAGATGATATTATGGACATAATTAAGTTCGATTTAGATGAACTTGAAAATCAAAATACAGGTTTTTCATACTATTTATTAGGAAGAAGTTATGATTTAGAAGAAAACGGTGCTATCCAAGATTATACAAAAGCATTAGAATATTATTTAAAGGGTTTAAATATTGATTATCCATTATGTATTTATTCTTTAGGCATTTCTTACGAATTAGGATTAGGAGAAATATTATCAATAGATAAAAATAAATCAAAAGAACTTCTAAATAATGCATATCCTAAGATTATTGAATTAATAAATAATCCTAACATTTCTGATATAGAAAGAATCTATGCAAAATTTGTAACTGGTGCTTATTATTATTTTGGACTTGGTAATATAGAAAAAGATTATAACAAAGCATTTCAGATTATTAAAGAATGTGCTTATAAAGGTCATATTGCTGCAATTTATGATTTGGGTGCTAATTTTTATTTTAATGGTAATGGAACGGATATTAATTATGACTTGGCAGATTATTATTTGGATCTTGCAAAAGAAAATGGTTTAAAAAGAGCTATAGATTTATATGATGCGCGAAGTAAAACCAAATAAGTTAAAATAATACCTAAAATAGATTTAAGTGAACTTGTAATCAGTGCAAGAATAAAAAAATATAGAAGATAAATGTAAATATAAAGGAGACTTATAGTATGAATTATAGCTATTTAATGGGAATTAAGGATATAACAAAACTAAAAGACGAAGGTTTCATTATCGATGAAATAGATGGTGATTATGGAATAAAGTTTGAAAAAAACAAAGAAAAGGTTTATGAAGATTTTGTGATTGAAAATTTAGAACCTGGATATTGGAATGAATATTTAGGAGAAAAATTTGTATTTATATTTAAATTTATAGATGGTTCAGTAAAAAAATATGTTTATGATAAAACAAATGAAGAAGAAATATTTAATCTTTGTTGTGAATTTGCAGAGTATACTTTCCCATCTTTCCAGCAGATGTTAGAAGATAATTCGTTTTATGCAGAAAATTATTTTAAGAATTAAAAATTACAATTTTGTAGATTATAAGTGTAATATGAATGTGAGATGATTACTTTGAACGTAGATTATGTAAAATGTAAAGAAGTAGTTGAAAAACTTAATAATCACTTTGAGAATAAAGTTGAACTTGCAACAAATGTATTTGTTGTTTCACCTCAAACTATAATTATTAATTCAGAACATACAAGAATAGGAGATGAGTTAAAAAAGTATAATCTAAATGTTATACCAATTAATTTAACAGAAACTGCTAAAGATGGTGGTGCATTTAGATGTACTACTTGTCCTATTGAAAGAGAATAGAGGATTTAATAAATGATTGATATAGAAATTATTAAAGATAATGTAAGTAGTCTTTCTAAAAAACTTTCTGGTCTAAATATTGATAGTATTTTTTTAGAACAAGATGGAAGACTAGATAAAGTTTTTTATAGTGAAGAATGCTTACATGAATTAAGAAGTTGTTCAAAATTATTAGTAGCAATGGCTATTGGAATTGCAATAGATAAAGGTATGGTAACGCTTGATACTTTTATTTATCCATCTATTAAAGATATTGTTGATATTAAAAATAAAAGTAATTTAGAAAAAATTAAAAAGTGGAAAATAAGAAACTTATTAACTCATACTACTGGTTATGAATCACAAATGATGTCTGAAAGATTTATAAAGGATATTGATGAAAATAAATTACTTGATTATGCACTTAACTATGATATCCCATATAATGTTGGGATAAGATTTGCTTACAATAACGTAGAACCATTTGTATTATCGGTATTTTTTCAAGAAACTTTTGGCATAAACTTAACAGATTTTATAAACGAAAATATATTTAAAAAATTGGATATTATAGAATACAAATGGGATAATTTTGGAAAGTATTGTCCTGCTTCAACAGGTCTTTATCTTAAACATAGTGATTTTCATAAAATTGGTAAGCTACTATTAAATAGTGGAAGATACAACAATATTCAAGTAATACCAGAAACTTGGATAAATGAAATATGTGCATTACAATTAGAAACCCCTTCTACATTTAAACCCGAAAGAGTCTTTCCAAAGGTGGGAGTTGGATATTATACATTTATTTCAATAAATAATTATGTCTTTAGAGATGGTGCAGATGGACAATATATTATAATAAATAAAGAGAAAAATCTTTTAATAACTATAATGTCACGAGAAAAGGATATGAAAAATGTAACAGAAGTTTTAAGGGACTTGATATAAGGGGAGGTAAAATAAGAATGAATGATGTAATTATAAAAGAAAGAGAAGCAGAAAAAGTTGAAAATTTAATCTATGAAGTTCGTGGGGTACAAGTGATGTTGGACTCTGATTTAGCAAGGCTTTATGAATGTGCTAATGGAACTAAAACTATCAATTTAGCAGTAAAAAGAAATGCTGAGCGGTTTCCGAGAGATTTTTATTTCCAATTAACTAAAAATGAATATGAAAACTTGAAGTTTCAATTTGAAACTTCAAGTTTAAACGAGTATGAGAAAGAAGCGTATGATAACTTGAAGCCCCAAAATGGGACATCAAGATTTAATAGTCATGGTGGTGTTAGAAAATTACCATATGTTTTTACAGAACAAGGTGTTGCTATGCTTGCAAGTGTACTTAGAACAAGCGTTGCATCTTCAGTAAGTGTTGACATTATGCGTGCATTTGTAGTAATGAAGAAATATATGTCTAAAACTTTATTAGAGCAAACTTATATAAACGATCTTGTTTTAAAAGACTCAAAAAGAATAGATTTGTTAGAAGAAACGTTATCGAAATTTAAAGAAAAAAGTAATCATTTATTTTTTGAAGGCCAAATTTATGATGCTTATTCTAAAATAAGTGAAATATTTAGGAAAGCAAAAAAAGATTTAGTAATTGTTGATGCTTATACGGATATTACTATTTTAGATATAATAAAGAAATTAAGTGTAAATGTTATAGTTATTACAAAACAAAATGGGTTACTTACAAACATGGATATAAAAAAATATAATAATCAATATCATAATTTAACTATTAAATATAGTGATGCATTCCATGATCGTTATTTTATTATTGATAATAATGAAGTTTATCATTGTGGAGCATCTATTAATCACGCTGGTGCCAGAACTTTTAGTATTAACACTCTAGAAGATAAAGAAGTATGTGATGCTCTTAAAAATAAAGTTAATAAAATAATAAGCAAATAAAACTGAGATAACCTCAGTTCTTACCGTCCGCGATACCACGAACCCCAAGCAAACTGGTTGCTTTTGACATAACTAATATAGCAACTAATTTATTGTTTATCAATAACTATGTCCTTAATATTATATATAAAAATGTCTGAAATATGCCTATAAACTAAAGGTTTAAGATTTAAGAGGTAACAAGTTTTAATATTGAAAGGTCATTTACAAAATTTATTGATTCCTGAGAAATAAAAAGATAAATTGTATATTCATTTACGGTAAAAATAATAGCGGGAAAAGTTCTATTTCAAAACTTTTTTCTTAATACAAAAACATATGAAAAATTAGGATATGAAATAATAGAGGAAAACATTTTTTGTAGCTTAATGTAGCAAATTATAATATTAATATTTGAATACAAAATAGTTAACACTGACTTCTGCCATAAATTTTATTTTTGTTGAATAATATTGTAAATATTAAAATTTAAATATACTGGTGTATGAAATGATTCATATTATAAAAAAGGGAGGTTTATCTAATGGAATATACTTTTGATCTTAATAATCGAGCATTTAATGCAATAAAAAATAATCAAAAAAGAATCGAGATACGTGCTACGAAAAATGGAGATGGCCAATTTGACTATTCCGTGATCAAGCCAAACGATTATATAAATTTCATATCTTATGATAAAGAAAAAATAAAGTGCATAGTGAAAGAAATAAATTGGTATAAATCAATAGAAGAACTATTAATGCTAGAAGGTACTAGATATACATTATCATCAACCAATGATTATAAAGAAGGTATAAAATCAATTAACAGTATAAATGGTTATCAAGAAGCAATAAAATGTAATGGTGTTTATGCCATTCATATAGAATATTTAAAATAGAAGTTGTTAGCTCGATTTTAACCTTGAAATTTTTTATGTTTAACATGTTATAATGAAATCAGAATTACATGTATAATAAGAGAAAGTTTAAAATATAGAAAAAAATGGTGGAAATAAATTACAAGCCATTGTATTTGAGGTAGAATATGTGGAAGATAGAAGAGATAAAACAAAAACAAGAATATGTAAGGGAAAGATTAAATCATTGTATGGATCCAAAAGAAAAAGAAAAACTGGAGTTGAGCCTAATTACATATAATGAACTTCTTTCCAACAGTGGAACTTTAAGATATACAAGAATTCCCAACTTGTTGGATAAATTAACAAAAGATAATTTTAGTAATAAAAAGGAAAAAGATTTGGCAAGATTAGAAGTAGAATTATTCTTTGGTGATGAGGCATATATCAGCGATGAATATTTGAATTTTTTGTTGCAATTGTGCGATCGTGTTTCAGAAAGAGAAGTGCCAGAACTAGATGAAGCTTTATTTGTGCCAATGGTTGTTACAAAAGAATCTTTGATAGAATTATCAAAAAAATTTTATGCCTCATTGCAAGATGAGGAAATATTAGAGTTAGCAAGCAAAGTGTTAAATGATGAATCTTCCATGAATTTTTCACATACTGCTCGAAGAGGTAGGAGTGATTGTAAAGGTTTGACTCTCAATGATTATATTTTTGATAAATCCTATATCAATGTTACAAGTCAAAACAATATTTTTGATTATCAAGTTTTTAATCACGAAGTGATGCATGGAATTGATTTTTATATGAGAAAGAAAGTACCTAGTGAAAACTATTATGGCTTTCACGAAGTTCCAACATATACCATTGATTATTTGTTTCTGGATTATCTTGAAGAGAATGGACTAGATCCCAATCAAGTTCAAATGTTAAGATGTCAGAAAGATAATTACCTACATTTACTAGCAACACTTACAAAAACTCAGATTCGTAGTCAGTTAATCAGAGAATATGGAGTCAAGAATAGTAAGAATCCATCAATGGATCAAATAAGAAAAATATTAACGGTAGAGTTGAAAAAACAATTATTAGAGATTCAAGCTGGAATTATGGCTTATGGACTGAAAGAACAAATCAGAGAAAATAAAAAAATTGGAATTTCCCATTTAAAACAATTTATGAGAAATACAATTCCTAAAGATCAAACGCCATATTTTTCTTATATTGGATTAAGCAATGATGAATTATTAAAATATAGTGAGCAAATTGGTAATTACTCTATGCAAAGTCAAGATCATATCAGTGTGAAAGGAAAATAATGAATAAATGAATGACTTGATTTTATAAAAAGATTATGGAATAATAAAGTTAGCTATACGATATATTTGGAGGTATCAAGATGAATATGAATCAAATTGCTCTTGTTAGAGCAACCAATATTATTCCATTTGATGGAGTAATGAAACCACTTAGTAATGTTCCTTATCTGTGTAAAAATAGTAATGGGAAATTTTCTTTCGCGATCAGTAATTTACTTCGTGAACTTGGGATTCGTAAAAATTTTGACTGGTCTAGAATTGATGATGATGAATATAACGCAAGTTATAATCAACAATTAGAGGCATATCTTCCATATACTTCTGACTATAATTCTATGATTTTATTTTCGCTAAATGGAATCTGTCCTGATGACCATGAACATGGTTTTGGAAATAATATCTTTTCCAATAAAAAATGTGGAATCATAGAACCTCTTGTTTTTCATATTGATCAAGTGATTTCTCTTGTTCCAACAGATACTGCCATCAAAGGGAATGTGACATTATCTCCAGATGCTATTATTTTAATTGAAAAGCAAACCTATGATTATGAATTGACATCTCAGGAAAAGGAAGATTTGAATCAATTAAATGTTACTGTAAAAACCTTTGAAGGGAGTTTAAAAGATGCGATCACACAGGAACTACAGATGAGTGGTAGGTATATTCCTGAAACGTTAAGTTTATCAAGAAGTGATGGTGGATATCTTCCATCAGAAACAAGTGAAGAACAAAAACAACTCATTCATCAAATTGCCACCACTTATGGAAAAGCACAAGCTTTATTCTTTCACATATTGACAGGAAAAACAGATGATATGGATAAATTAGAAGATGTGAAAGATGAATTAGAAAATAGTTGGAAAGTACAAGATTTTTATCTAGAAAACTTCTTATATGAATTACTTGTCGTTATGTCTGCACCAAAAGAAATTCTAGTAAAACTTCCATCTAATTTACACTCACAAGTGTACTTACAAAAAATATGTGAATACATCAAAGCGTTTGGAATAGAGCGTTATAAACAATTTTTAGATACCTATAACCAATTATTAGAACAAAAACAACAAGATGGAACATTACCAACTCCAAGTGAGATTATCTCAGATCCTTCTAAATCAATAAAAAACAGATGATAAAGAAGAATCACATCCTGACTTTAACTATTCTACAATTTTTTTGATAAAAATTGAATAACATTTTAGGGGTTGATTTATTGTTCTATTGTAGTACATCATTAATTAGATGTCATTGTAGAATTTGCGATTTATGATCAACTGCTTGGTATTTATCAAGAACTAGTTGTTGTTTTTGAAACTCGTACGGATTTTTAAAAGGAGGAAAACAAGATGAACTTTCAGATGATAGAGTTGAGTCAAACAAATTTAAAAGAACAAATGCAACAAGATGAAAATAGTGCTCTTCATCGTGAGATTGCAGTTATTTTACAAAATGATCAAAACCAGATTTTACTTCAAAAAAGGAGTGCCCAGAAAAAATCAAATCCCAATAAATGGGCTTTATTACATGGTCATGTAGAATCAGGTGAGGGATTTGTGGAAGCAGCACTTCGTGAATGTCAAGAAGAATTGGGCATAATAAAGACTCCACAAGATCTTCGACCATTCGCAAGACTATTTCAAAAAGAAGTCCATATTGTCTATTTCTTTCTTGCATCATGTAACTCTTTACCAGAACAATTTATTCTGCAAGAAGAAGAGGTAGATGAAGTTAAGTGGTTTTCGCTAGATGAAGTAATCTCTATGCTACAATCTCATGATGAAACACTCGTATATCACTCAGACAAACTTCCTTTATTTGAAGCTTTAAAAGAGTTGAATGAATAGGATAGAAATCAAACAAAACATATTTGTTTTTCTTTTTTCTTTTTACCATTTAAAAAGTACGATAAAATAATAGCCAAGATCTTGTGATACTTGGCTTTTCTCATGTATAATAAATCTGTAAAAGGAGGAGTTCGTTCATGATTCAAGTGAAACATGTAACAAAACAATTTATTAGAAATAAAAACAAACATCAAAAAGAATCATTTTATGCTGATGAAGATCTTACATTTGATGCAAAAGATGGGGAAATCATTGGAATCTTAGGACCCAATGGAGCAGGTAAGACAACACTATTACGTATGATTGCTGGTATATTAGAACCAACCAGTGGAACCATTACTTTTGATGGAAAAAAATACCAAGAAAATGAAATAGAAATCAAACAAAATATTGCTTACTTATCAGGAAATACTAAATTATATGATACATTATCTTGTTATGAATTATTAAAAATGTGTTGTGATATTTATGGCATCTCTGAACAAGATAGTCAAAAGAGAATTGAAGAAATTTCTAAAATATTAAAAATGGAACCATTTCTATACAATAAAATTGCTAACTTATCAACAGGTCAGACACAAAAAGTAAATATCGCCAGATGTTTTATTCACGATCCAAAATATTATATATTAGATGAAGCAACAACAGGATTAGATATTATCTCTAGTCAAATTATCTTAGATTTCATCAAAAAGGAAAAGAAGAGGGGAAAAACGATTCTCTATTCCACACATTACATGGAAGAAGCAGAAAATATTTGTGATCGTGTATTTATGATTCATAAAGGAAAAATGCTTCGTATAGGAACCCCAAAAGAAATTAAGAAAGAGACCAATACAACCAATTTACGTGATGCTTTCTTTCAATTGATCGGAGGTGCAAGTGATGAAGAATAATTTGTGGAATATCTTAAAAAAGGAGTTAAGAGAGTTATTCCGTGATAAAAAATCACTAGCAATGATGTTAGTTATCCCAATCTTTATTCCATTACTTGTAATTGGAATGTCTGCTTTATTCGAATCACAGACCAATAAGAGTGTAGAGGAGTTTAATCATATTGGATTTGCTTATTCTTTATCAGAGGAAGAAAAACAAATTGCGAAAGAAATAAAATTAGATGTCGTAGAGGGAAAAGAACAGGAATTAGAAAAACAGTACCAAAATGAAGAGATTGATTTATATGTTACAAAAGAAGAGAATCACTATATCATCCACAGTGATGGATCAGACACCAGTAGCTATGCGACAACCTTAGTAGAAGAGTATTTTAATCTCTATAAACAAGTCTTACAACGTCAATATCTAGAGGATAGAAATGTAGATGCTAATGAAGTCATAAATGCAATTACGGTAGAAGAAAAGGTAGTAGAGGAAGAAAACTTCTTTGCGAATTATATTAAAAACTATGCTTTCTTATTTTTAATCATGGCCATTACCGTATCAGCAACCTATCCTGCAACAGATACAACAGCGGGAGAAAGGGAGAGAGGTACTTTAGAGACTTTACTTACTTTCCCAATTAAGAGTAGAGATATTATTGTTGGTAAATTTTTAAGCGTGACCACTTCCTCTGTGATTACAGGACTCATTAGTCTGATTCTTGCAATTCTCTCTCTTGCAATTTCCAAAGAACTCTTTTCTATTTACGAAGGAGTCGATGTCATGTATTCTATGACAAGTATCTTCTTTGCAGTGATCATCATTGTTGTATATTCTTTCTTCATCAGTGGCTTATGTATTGCGATTGCTAGTACTTCAAAAACATTTAAAGAAGCACAAAGTGCATTGACACCTCTGACATTTGTCGCTCTATTTCCAGGAATGATCGCCTTTATGGTAGGAATGAATACAACACCATTGTTATCTATTATTCCATTCTTAAACTACACCTTGATCTTTACAGATATCAACGATGGCATCATCAATGGCCTTTCTATTTTCCTGATGATTGCATCGACGATTTTCTATATTGCTCTTGTATTAGGATATATTATTCATCAATATAAATCTGAAAAAGTATTGTTTGCGAAATAAAAGAACGAATGAAATATTTCGTTTTTTTATTTTTGGTGGAGAATCATTTATCGGAGACACTTAGGATCTCTTCTGCTTTTCGTATGATAACGGTCTTCTTTTTAGATAATAATAACTAATAGCAGATCTCATTGTTTACAAACTGCGTTATGATAACTTTCATTTTGATGCACTGGACTTCGTGTCAGTTGTTTGATACAATATAGCTGAAAGGTAGTGGTATAGGATGACTTCATATGAAGAAAAAAAGAAGAAAAAATCAGATAAAATTAGAGAATGGTTGGAATATTTAGATAATAATAATGAAGATGATCTTCTTTGGATACAGAAGAATAGAGTTTATGCAAGCTCGGTTCCTGATTTATTATATTTAATGAAAAAAGAAAAACAAGATGATATAGTTGATAGGCAATATGAAATTGTTCGATCAGTTGTAACATACATAAATGAATTAAATCGTGAGAAAGTTTATAGTATTGTCAAACAATTAAAAGATTTAGAAGATGGTAAAACTATAAATGAAATTCATCGTGACTATGAGCAAAGTGTTTCTCAAGACAACGAAAAAACAACAGAAATAGAACAAAACCAGTTAAAAGAAAGTCATAATAAGTCAAATGGTGAAAAATTTGTTACTGCACTAGAAGAGTATGTAAAGAGGGAACAGCAAGAAGAGTTATATCAAATACAAGAGTTTGTTTCTTTAGCAGAAGATTTCTCAATTCAGCTTAAGAGTGCTTCCATTTTGCCAATGGGACATTCTGATTATTATGATAATAGAATTGATATTGAAATATTTAGTGTTAAACATTATTCTATACAAATTGAAGAAAAAGAATATAGAATTAATTTTGAAGTATTAGGAAAGATAAAAGAAGTTATAGATAAAAATCTTGAAAAATTAATAAAATATTCCTTATCTCAAAATAAATCATCTATATTCGACAATAATTTTGCAGAAGAACTGAAAACGAGAACGATTTTAATTAAATACGGTAAATTAATTATTTCAATCGATGGACGAGTTGTAGGGGAAATAGGGGAATTTAGTAAAAAAATTATAAATGAAATTAAAGACATCATTATTCAAGCTAATATTATAGAGATAACAAACGAGAACGATACAATCAATCTGCTTGTAAAAAGAATAAAATCATTACCCAATGGAACGGAATTTACAATATCACAATTTGTTGATACGAACACAGATCAATTATTTTCTATTGCTATAGATACTTTTGAAAAATGTGAGGAAGAAGGTATTAAGATTAAAGCAAAATATGATAAAGATGCTATTGTTGGATTACCACAAAATTTACAATATATAAAAATTGATAATGAATGAAAAATGATTAATAATAATTCTTTCTTTTTATTCATTATTACATGTAATAAAAAATGATATGGAGCATGATTGTTCAATATCTTCTTACAAAAGGCGTTGAAATTCAACGTTTTTTTTATGGCTTTTGTCTTGTAGTAGTTTATAACTTTCTTCAGTCGATTGATATAAAAATGGGTCTTACCCATCAAAAAAGTGTAAAAAATGAATAAATTCAGAAGTAGAAAAACTCGGTTCATATCCATGATCTGTTTTATAGATCATATATTCTACGATTAAATCATCTACTGTTAGTTTGTGTTCGATATTTATCATAAATCCTCCTTTTGTACTCATTATTATACCATGATCTCTCTTTGTTTTCTCATTTGTTTATAGTTTCAATCAAATTCATCATGACTTTTATGATTCTCATTTTGATATGATATACTTCAAATGATCAATTTGGTAACTTATCGGACAGTTTTTGGGTACTCAAAGCATAAAAAAAACGAACTATTACTAGTTCGAACAGATTTCCCAATGGTTCGATAGTGGTACACGTTTGGAAATTTTTATTAAGGTTAATTTCTAATACAAGTATTATAACATTGAACTGAAGATATTAAATTTTTAATTTCTTGTAATCTTTAAATTAAAATCTATTTCTTCATCATCTACAATGCCTTGTTCAATAAATCTTATAATTTTTTTCACTTCATTAGTTGCTAAATTTCTCAAGTCATTATCATTCTTCACATTATCAAATGAAATAATTGAATTTTCGGGATATTCATAAATGATGTCAAATTTATCTCCACCTAATTGCTTTTTTAATTCCATACCAATTCTTCTTAAATGGGCTTGATTGGACACTAAAACTATTTTCTTATTATTTATTAAATTGTTATCTCTTAATATTTGTATAGAGTTAACAATATTTTCTTCGGTAGTAGTTGATTTATCATCGACTAAAATTTTATTTTCTGCTATTCCAAAATTTAGTAGAGCTTTTTTCATATATTCGGATTCATTAAAATTACCATTTACGCCAATCCCACCAGTTAATAGAATGGTATCAACTTTCTTGCTTTTTAAAATTTTAATTGCACAGTCTAACCTTTCGTCCAATAATGGTTTTAAATGGCATCCAAATATTATAAGACAATCAGCTTCTAAAAATTTGCTTTTTATTGTACTAAATAATACTTTTTTAATTATATCATCTGTTATATTTTGTGTGTTTATTTCAGTCAACCGCATCTTCTAATCCTCCATATCTATTTTTTTTAATACATTTTCAACATCATACCAATTTTTAACTATTCTAATATTAAAATTCATTATTTTTTTCATTTTGAGTAAAATATATTTGCTAAGATTTATAAAGGGCAATTTTTGTTGTAAATATTGTTGAAACTTATTCTTTAAACTTTCTTCAGCACTAATAATATCTTTTCCCAAATATATGAGGTTACAATATAAATATCATATTTAATTTTTCCAACACTGCATAACAACCATTTAATAAGGGTGCATTTTTATATAAATTTCTATATTGATAAACTTGTTTAAATTCATCTTCTGTACACTGTTATTGGCTCTGACAATAACGTAGTGTGTTATTCTTTTGGGCAACCGCTCACTTGTTTTCAAGCATATTTAATAATATACTTTTTATAGGGAATATCAGTTGTTGAGTGTCTATCTCTAATCTTTATAGGGAGGAGGTTGGATAAAGATGAAAACTAAGACTTTTATTATAAAAGTCCTTAAGCTCATTGCTATCATTTTATTTCTCCAATAATATAATAACACATCATTTCTCAAAAATGTATTTTTTTTGATTTTGGGAAATAGAAAAACAATGTTTTTTAGTACAAAAATTTTCAAGGCAAAACATCTAACTCCCTATATATTTTGACAAAATGTCAAAATATATAAATGAAAATGTAGAACTAGATTAGACCTACATCTAAAATATATATAAAGCTCCTAAGTTTGAGCGAATTCTTCTCTGGTGGAAGTAACGTAGTAATCTACAACTTTTTCCTTGGAATAATAAATATAAAATTTAATGAAATTCGCACTTTTACTTAAATTATTTTTATATTTAAATATTTATAGTATAATTAATGCATAGGTAGGTGACAAAACAATGACTAATGAAGAGGCAAGATTATATTATGGTGAAAAATGTTATTCTTTAATAAAAAAGATATATGAATTTTGCAAAGAATCAGATTATGTTATATATCAACATGCAACTGACATAGAATCAGCAAATAACATAATTCAAAAAGGTTTTATTGTTCAATCTGGAGAAATTGACGATATTCCAACTAATATATTAAGAAATAAGCCTATTGCTTTTGAATATGATGATGAAGGAGTAAGAACATCTATTTATAATGGTGGTCGATGTGAAGTGCGTTTAAGCGGCATAAGAGATGAACTAGCTGATACACAACATTTTTTTGAAAATACTTATTGTAATTTAAATTTTGGTAGTCTTAGCAATCCAAATGTAAATAGAGGTGGATTTGGTGCAACATGTTTATTTGTTGTACCTAAGTACTTAACTGGTTCAAGAGAATATGTGCAATATGGCGTAACAGATTCTTATTTTGATGACTGGGAAGAACGACAGATACCAAAAACATATTTTGAAAGACACGTTATACCAACACAATTTTGCATAGGATATTTAGATGTTATTAACAAGAGATTCATTGCTAATCCTAATTTTCAATTTAATTATGGAGTAACAGATGAATTTGCACTTGGCACTGCGACTAGATCAGAAATAGATTTGTCAAGTGAACTTAATAAAATTAGTAGAAGAAAATAAAATATATAATTCACTTATCTGTAGTGAAAATGAATAATTACAACACTTTTCTTGCAAATTATTTCTTAACATGCATAACTTGTTATATAATTGATAATCCTCTTGATTCATAGCACTCAACTCCTTAAACTTCTACATAATAATCATAGCATAATTTTTGCGATTTTTCTTCTTAATAAGATTAAAATAGTTCCACAATATAGAGCTATCAAAACTCATTTATTGTATTTTATTTACTCTCGATTAAGTATTTATTATCTTCATTTACTTGTTGTTGTAATACTTCTAATTCCTTAACATTTTTATTATTTCTTAAAGATTCCATTTGATTTCTTGCTGATTCATTTAATTGAATAAGTCTATCAGATTGTTTTATATTCATTTTAATCAATTCTGAATTTGTGTTTTCTAAATTATTTAAAATTATTAAATGAAGTAAATCTGTATAATCCCTCATATTTCCATTTTTAGCAAGTTCTGGATTATCTTCACGCCATTCCTTAGCAGTCATACCAAACAATGCAACATTTAATACATCAGCTTCATTTGCATATACAAACTTAATTTGTTGTTCTGTTAAAGTAGGAACAATATATTTTTTTATTGCGTCAGTATGAACAACATAATTTAGTTTAGATAATAGTCTATTTGCATGCCATTCAATTTTTTCTTGATATGTTTCATTTCTTTTTAATCTTTCAAATTCTTTAATTAAATATAATTTAAATTCAGGACTAATCCAACTAGCAAACTCGAAAGCAATATCACTTCTTGCAAAAGTTCCACCACCATATTTACCAGATTTAGAAATAATACCAATAGCATTTGTTTCCCTAATCCATTTTTGAGGGGACATAGTAAATGCATGTCTTCCTGCTTCGTTTTTAAAGTGGTCGAATTCGACCACTTTAAAATTTTCATTATTTAATTCTTCCCAAACACCTAGAAAAGAAATCGTTTCTTTATTTCTTAACCAATTTTTAACAACATCTGCTGGTGCTTCATCATTTTGAGTTTTTGCTAAATCTGTTAATGATATATATTCGTATCCATCAACTCTAACTACATTAATTTTACTACCTTTAACATCCATCTCTGATTGAATTATATTATTTTTCATAAGTTTCTCCTTTCTAAATTAGCCAATCGTGTCTAACCAAGCTATTAATTTTTTCATCTTATATAATTTTACCATAGAATTATCGTTCTAAATCATCATCTTTTGTAGATTCATCTGGAACAAGTATTTTATCAACTCTTTTATAACCAGATGGGGCTTTATGTGGAATATGTCCTTCTTTGATTGCTCCAGCTAGTCCTATTTTAGTTCTTTCACTTGTTCTTTCTATTTCATTTTGTGAAACTGATGTAAGTATTCTTGAAATCATTTTTTTCCATCTGCATTAGTAGTATTAATATCATCATTAGCACAATCTAAATAGGCATTATTTTCTTCTAAAAATCTTATAATCTTTTCCCAATCAAATACACTTCTTGTAAGTCTATCAAGTTTTAATACAACAATAGTATTACATTTTTTATCTTTTATATCTTCTAATAGTTCTTCAAATGCAGGTCTTGTATTACCAGTTTTAGCACTTATTCCAGCATCTTCATATACTTTATATATTTCATAACCTTTATACTCACACATTGCTCGAAGTCTTTTCTCTTGCTCTGGTAAACTAAATCCCTCACGAGCTTGATCTTCTGTACTAACACGAATATATAGACCAGCAACTTTCTTTTCATTATTCATAAAACTTCAACTCCTTTTAATATAAAAAGGGGAGACAATAGTATTTAATAAAGTCTAAATACTACTGACTCCTCAATTAATTCAATATTATAAATTTTCGATATCTTGTGTTTATTTATCATCGATGTACCTCCATTTATAGAGCATACCTCTTCATTGGTTATTTATAATATCACTTTTTTATGATTTGTCAATTCTCTGATTAGGGAATAAGTAGTATCTATAAGAAGTTGGTATATAAATATTAATTTAACTCTTTTATAAATGACTCTAATTCGTTTATTTCAAGTTTGCTTGATAAATTACCTATATAAATAGTTTTTGAGTAGTTAAATGCTAGAAATGTGATACCTTTAATAATTATTCTGTGTGGCTCTATATATGATAAATTAGTTCTATCAATTTTTCTTATATTGCCATTTATTATTGTTGGGGTAATATTACAAAATCCACATATAAATTCTATTTTCTTTTTTAATTCACCATCAAAATCTAATTCTTTCTTTATGATATTAATCATTTAAACCTGTCCTTTCTTTAATTAACAACAAAAAAATACCAACTTCTTTTAGAAATTGATATTTTCTATATTAAATCTAAGACTATAAAAGTCTGGACAGATTTCCCAATGGTGCGAGTACTCAAGTAGTTTCAAACTTTTCTCGCCAAATTCAGTAATCAATACAATATTTGTATCAATTTCTAATAATATTTTAACATACACTTATATTTTTTGCATCTATAAAATTGGATTTTATAATGAAATATTCTCTAAATAAACATATTTATCTGTTTTATACTTTAAGTTATCATTAATTAATTTACTAGCATCTTCATTTATAGTTGAAATTCGTTTTTCATTAACTAAAGGATCGATATATCTAACTTTTGAAGTAAGATTAACAGCATAAACATCATTAGGTTTTTCTTCGCTAATCAAAATTTTTTCAGCATTTTCCCATTTATTAAAAATATCCTTGTAAATGGATTTTTTGATAATATCAATAACCTCTTGTTCTTTTAAATTATACAAATCTGCTCGAGCAATTAATTTATCTTCATTTAATTTTTTTAGTATATCTGCTATTAATTGCATAGAATATATAGTTCTGTATTCTCTATAAAATGAAACTCCCCGCAGCAAGCTACGGGGTATCTTTTCCAGCGATGTCGCTCAATACTAAATGCAACTGCTTGTATTCCGTAACTTGTTTACCTTGATTTTTCACATACTCTTTTATCACAGTTTCATTTTGATTTTTCCCCACTGTTGCCACAAAATATCCGTCGGTCCAAAACTCTCCTCCCCATAGTTTTTTCTTAACCTCAGGGCATTCGACAAATATTTGCCTTGCTGTAATACTCTTGATTATTTTTACTATCTGAGACGGCGCATAATTTGGTGTACTTTGAACTAAAAAATGTACATGATCTTGATCCGTTCCTATCTCAAGAAATCTTATATAATCATATCGTTTTTCTATTTCAAGGCAAATTTGTCGAAGATGTTCTTCCACATTTTCATCAAATACTATACGACGATATTTTGCTGGGCATACGATATGGTATACAAGATTACTTACATTATGGGATAAATACAAAAATTCACTTTCTCCCATAGACATCGCCCTCACTCCGTATTTATCATACTACGTTCGGCCCTACGCTGCAAGCAGCGGGGAAATGCCCTAGAATTTAAACATGCACTGTATGTTTAAATTTAGTGTGCCGGGCATGGCATATAGCTAGGTGGTGAAAGTCCACTATACACGTC
>OGRO01000542.1_pt1 | contig 35690 bp, 28 predicted proteins | sample 1553451 | NCBI WGS metagenome assembly OGRO01 (sample SAMEA2580021, study PRJEB22360) | human gut metagenome | reverse complement strand
ATTGGCCTGTCTTGTTGTTATGGGAATCGGGTTGCTCGGCGGTATCCAGATCGCCTATGGCGCACCGGGGCTCTGGCTCGCCCTCTTGTTGAACGCGTGGTTCTTTTCAAGCCTTGCCGTAGCGCTTGCTTTGCATGTCAAAGCCCATGCGGATCAGGCGCTGCTGTCCAACTTCGTCATTACACCCATGGCCTTTCTCGGCGGCACGTTCTTTCCATTGGATCGCCTCCCCGGTTGGGCTCAACATGTTTTGGAACTCCTCCCTCTTCCCCATGCGGCGCAAGCCATGCAAGCCGCCGCTATCGGACAACCCGTGCGTTTTCTTTCCTGCGGCCTGCTTTTTCTTGGTGCCGGCGCCGCGTTTACGTGGGCTATCTTCAGTGTCAGGAGCGCACAGGGATGAACCTGTCAGGAGGGCGCTGTTTCTGCCTCATGTTGGGCGTGTCGCTTTTGGCACACGGAGGGCTTTTCCTCAATCGCTCGCCGCTGGCACGTCTCTCCGAATCTAAAGAAGCTCCGCTCTCTCTGCGCCTCGCCGTAACGCCAGCTCCACCCGCGCCGACCAATGCAGCGGAATCCAGCCCGCAGCCCCCTCCGCTTGCTCCGAAAGAAAAAACGCCTCCCCGACCAACGCCCCAGCAGGAACCTCCGCCGCCTCAAAAGCGTTCCACCCACCAGGCCAAAACTGAAAAACGGAGAACAGCCCCCCAAAAAACAGCAACACCGCCAGAGCATTCCCGCGCACCACAGGCTCAATCGGCAAAGGCCCCCTCACCTTCCTCTCCACAACACACCGTACAGCCGGCACAAGGAAAAACGGAAGCAGCCGCCCCTCGGCACACGTCATTCGACGCCGTGGACGGGCCGAAATTCCTCCAGCCGCCAGCACCGCGTTACCCACGGCTGGCGCAACGCAAAGGTATCGAGGGACAGGTGCTCATGGAATTGATGATTGACGCGGAGGGGCGTTTGATGAGTGCGTCCATAAAAAAAAGCGGCGGGAACGGATTCGATGAAGCGGCCCTTGAAGCCGTCCGGAAGGCCATTTTCCGCCCCGCGACCCATAACGGACGCCCGGCAACCTGTATTGTTCTCCTTCCCATCCACTTTACGCTGAGGGATGCCTCATGAATTTTCTCATGTCGTTTGCCGATTTCTTTGCCAAAGGCGGCCCGCTCATGTGGCCCATTCTCCTGTGTTCCGTACTCGCTCTCGCCATAGTCCTGTTCAAGACGTTGGAATATACGACAGCCCTGCATACGCTCGGAAAAATCAAACAGGGAGACTCCATTCCCCTGCCTTGGTTTTTGGCACCCATCTGCGAACGACTGGGGACAGCCGACGAAGAAACGTTATCCCTCACAGCGAACAGGCAGGTCAGGAAGCTGGAGCGGGGGCTCGGCGTCCTGGAGTTGATCACGACGATCGCACCCATCCTGGGGCTTACCGGCACAGTGACCGGCATGATCAGCACATTTCAAGCGATAGGGGAACACGGATCACGGGTGGATCCTTCCGTGCTCGCCGGGGGTATATGGGAAGCCCTGATCACGACGGCTGCAGGATTACTGGTCGCCCTTCCCGCGCATGTCGCCTATCATTTCCTTGAGAACCGTCTGTCTGAACTTATCCAGACTGTTCAAGAAATCGTTGACGTTCGCCGCATTGCCTTCTGTGGGATATCCCATGAAAATTAAACGGCGCAAACGGGCACGCAACAGTATGAGCATTACGCCGCTTGTCGATGTGGTATTCCTCTTATTGCTGTTTTTTGCTCTCACCTTTCATTTTTCTCCTGAGGAGGCCATCTCCGTAGAACTGCCGACATCTTCATCGGCAAAACAACAATCGGAAACGGAGATTATCCTGACGGTAACCCCAGAAGGGGTGATCCGTCTGAATGGAAAAGATGTCCCATCACAATCTCTGGAAACGGAACTCGCCAGCCTGCGGAAGATTGATGAGAAACAAACCGTACAGGTACGCGCAGATCAAGAGGTAGAAGTTGGTAAACTTGTGGCAATCATCGATGCAATCCGCAACGCCGGATTTCAGTATTTTGATCTGATGACGCAACAAGTTAACCGCAAATAATACATGATACCGGGGTACCCATGATTTCGAGAGGGGTATTTCAGAAAAAAAGCACTTGCCAAACGAACGATCAAGTAATCGCCAATCCCGTGCGCAGTATTCAGACTCTGACACTGAATACAGAGAATATCACTCCTCCGTCTTCGCCACGAAGGGGATAAACAATCGAAGTATGAATGCCCTGTTCGGAAGAATTCACCTCAAGAAACCAGCAAAGGATAATATAGTGTATAGCCAAGGTACGTTATCAATTCTTGTAAACAGGATACTCCTCTCGGCTGAACAAGGATTGTTTCAAAGGAACATTTTTCAAACGACACTTGAAAAGGGCATAAGAGCGCGTAGATGAGTGACCATAACCGCCCAGGAAATCCGTTCCCGTCTGCTCGATACACGATCGTTTTTCAAGGTGTTCCTGCAGGGAACTCACAAGAGAGCAAAGAACCGATCGAGTTCCAGACAGAACGCTATAGCCTCCAGGAAAAGGCCATAGCCGTCATTGCCGAACGGAATCTCGGCCCCACCGAAGATATTCAAAAACTGTCCGACACCATGGATACAACGTCCTGCTCGCGGAGGACAACGAGCTGAACCGGGAAATCGCGGAGGAACTCCTCAAGACACAAGGGTTATCCGTCAGTTGCGCGGAGAACGGACAGATTGCGGTGGACATGTTCAAATCCTCACCCTCCCCCCCGGAACCTATAACATCATCCTGATGGACATCCAAATACCGATGATGGACGGATATCAAACAGCGGCGATCCGCAGTGCCCCGGATCACCCGGACGCAGCCACTATCCCGATTATTGCCATGACGACCAACACCTTCAGCGAAGATGTTGCCACAGCAGCCGCAGCCGGAATGAGATAGAGCCCTGCGTCTCGGGGACGGAGTTGAGGCCGTCTCCGACATGCTTTTCATCAAGCATTCTAGACCAACCTGCCGTACCGTATGTTACGACTCCAGCTGTTGTGTAGCTTGGTTTTATTGCAACTTGTGAAATGACCTTGTATCCGCATATGAAATCCATTTATAGACACTAGAGCCTCTTGAGATTACCTGTAGCGCAAAAGGCCCATTAAACGGCTTGTCTGTTGATTCAGAATTGCCAAAGAAGATATTTTTTGTATCAAGGATTTCATTATTGAAATCAAAAGAACCGCCACTTTCATAATCGCCAATCTGCCCTCTCTTGCTCGCCAGGTTTCTCTGATTCCCCCCCAACTGCCACGTCCTTCGCCGTGAGTGAAATCGTCAGCCCATCAGGCTTGACGGAACCATGTGTGATTGGCGGAATCGGCGGCAGCCGTGCGCTGGATGCGGCGTTCATCTCACTCACACTGGCAGCAGCGGCGGAAACGGAGGCTTCGCCATTACCGTATTCGCGGCTTCCGTCGCGGTCTGTTCACTGACCTTAGCCGCGTTCTCGGAAGCTTTCGCCGCCGTGGCGGAGGTTGGCGCTTCTCCCGCCTTGGCTGTGTGAGCCTACGAGCGCCATATGACGTGTATTGCTTAAAGGTATTGGATTTTATTGTTCCATTTGGCGGATATAAAAACTCAATACGATCTATATTGTGCTTAATTTAACATACATTCTATAAATCGGTAACCAATTTGTGCATAATCGTTACTCAATTGACCAATTACTTTATTCAATATATATTCACATAAAATTCATAGGGCATTCTTCAAATTTCAAAAATAGTTTTAAGGAGTGGTCATGAATGAATTTTATCAACTTATTCAAGATACTGTATCACGGAGTCCCATCGGAGCCAAAGCTGTTGCTGTAAAAATCGGCAAACCTTACTCCACCATGATGAGGGAAGTGAACCCCAATGATAAAGGTGCAAAAGTAGGTGCCGACACCCTTATGGATATCGTAAGGGCAACTAAAGACATAAGCCCCCTTGTATTCATGGCGAAAGAGCTTGGGTACAGGCTTGTCCCTGTCTCAAAAGATGAAGGAGAGGAGGACTCGGCTGCATTATAAGATAACCATATATATTAACATAAAAATATAGTGACAAGCTACCGATAACGGGTGGCTGTTTTTTTGCAAAGGCGGTTCTTTGGAGCCGCCTTTTTTCATGCTCTCCCCTTGGGCCATTGGCAAGAAGCCCTACTAGACCCGGCTCCGGGAAAGGCCCCCTCTCGATGACAGGCGAAGTTCGGCTACAGGCTTGCCCCTATGAATTGACGGGCCCCACATGAAAGGGGGCGGCGAACACCCGTCGCCCCGAACCATGCGGGACCTGAAACGTATGGATGTGCTCCCCGACGGGGATTGGCTCCACCGGGAGTTTGCCATTGTGCCCCTATATCATACCGAATACGAAGGAACAAATACCACAACCCGAAACAGCAATGGGGCAATGCTATGGCAGTGCCACCAACTCCTATCACGAAAATGACTTTCGGATGGTACATGATATATGATACCACGATGACAGGCCGCGAAAAGTACCCATACGTTATCGCTATACGGGAAACATTGCCGTGGAGTGGAAATTCTAAAAACCCCGGCATGAAAAAGATAAAGCCCCTTCCTCACGGTTGTGGGCTTTTCCTATGACAGACGGAAAAAGGTAGCACGGACGCTTCACCATAATCCCGCCCGCTCGGCATGTGCCCTCAAGAGGCTCAAGGGCGAAGCCTGCCAAACGGGCCATGCCTGCCAATGACTCAAGAGCATCCGAAAAACGCTCCGGGCTTCTCTAAAAACGGAAACATATTCAGCCTCAGCGTTTCCCGCATGGAATGGAGAATTTACGCAGCTTGGCATAGAGCGTCGGGATTTTCATATGCAGCAAGGCCGCTGCTCCGTGTTCGCCGCGTACGCGCCCCCGCGTCATCGCCATGATCTTACGCAGGTACCGTTCTTCCAACTTTTCCAATGTCGGCGTGTCCGCAAGGATGCCGCCGTCCCCCGCCTGACTGGAGAAAAATGGCTCCATGTTCGCCTGGTCGAAATGAAAATGCAACGACGCGCCCTGCTCGCACAGAATTACCGCCCGCTCGATGATGTTTTTCAATTCGCGCACGTTTCCCGGCCAGGAATAGTCCACTAGCGCCTGTTTCTGCTCCGGCGACAGGGGAAAAATCGTTTTACCGTAACGCTGGCTGGAATGGCGAATGAAAGCGTCGACAAGCGGCAAAATATCCTGCTTTCGTTCGCGCAGGGGCGGCAACAGCAACGGGACGACGGATATGCGATACAGGAGATCCTGACGGAAACGCTTCTCACGGACTTCTTTCCATAAATCCCGGTTGGTCGCGGCGATAAGCCGGAACCGGGACTTGATTTCCGCCGTTCCGCCGACACGCATGAACCGCTGCTCCTGAAGCACCCGCAGAAGCTTTGTCTGGATGAGCGGCGACATTTCCCCTATTTCGTCGATAAACAGCGTCCCCTGATCCGCCATCTCGAACAAGCCGATTTTTTGATTAGACGCTCCGGTAAACGCGCCCCGCTCGTGTCCGAAAAATTCGCTTTCAAAGAGCGATTCAACCATGCTCGCGGGGTGGACGGCTATGAACGGCCCCTGACGCCCACTGAGGCGGTGGATATGCCGGGCCATGATCTCCTTGCCGACTCCGGTTTCTCCCCAGAGCAGGATGGGGACATCCGTTACGGCGGCATACTTAGCTTCATTGAGGAGGGTGTTCAACCCGGCCCCCAACACCAAACACTCGCCCCTGTCCTCCTGCAAAAAGATGCTGCGCAGTTTATTCTGCTGCAATTCGTTTTCACGTTCCTTCAATCGCCGCACGAAGAGGGCCGAACGCAGTTCCGCAGTGAAAAGGCGGGCTGCGCACCGCAGTTCAAACAGGGAAAATTCGTCAGCCGGCAAAACGGAATAGGTGCTGCTCAAATAGAGAAGCCACGGAGGTTCCGTTCCGATGTCGATGCTGAGGCAAAAGCCGTACTGCTTATGGAAGTGCACCGGCGTCGTGGCGGAACGTTGCTGCGCGACCTGCACAAGCCATTGCATACAAGGCCGCATGTGCTCGCTTTTCAATTCAAGAGCAGACAGGTTGACGGCCTGGACAAACTGCAACGGATTATCCTCATCGACCGTGCGGAAAAACGCGGCCCGTTCCACCCGGAAGCCGTCAATAGAGGCCCTGAGAAGCAGATGAAGCCTTTCCTCAAAGATTTCGCGCTGCGGCGCGGTGTTCAGCGCCTTATGGCACCGTTCGATGATGTATTTCTCTTCGGATTCGGCATCGGGAAGGGAGCATGTAAACAGGCTAAACGCAGCCGGAGGCACGTTCAGGCAGGCGAGTGAGGCTTGATGGTAGGACGTTGAGGCATCAAGAGGCTTCCCGGTGGCTTTGCAGACGATGTTGCGGAGCGATCGGGCCTCCTCCATGCTGCCGCACAGTTCGCAGGTGTTGGCCAGCTCGTGCGCGGTGAGGGTCAGTTCATGCATATCCCGCGTCGTGAGGATAAGCTCGAAACTTTGGCGCAACAGCTCAAGCTGCTTCTGTGGCCCCTCTCCCCTATCGCGCAGCAACAGTGCCTGAACACGCATGGCGGAGCCCTTGAGATGCACATTAGCCCCTAGGAGCAGGTGGCCCAACGTAGGCTCCAGCTCATAGTAGGGGATGGGTACATAGCCGTTGTGCGCAAACACATAGAGCATGTCGAGGACTAACGGATCCTTGAAGGTCGCGGGCCTGATGTCACGGGTGATCGCCCTGCGGGTTTCATCATTCAGGACGGCATAGGCGCGCTCGATGTCGCCCGCCAAAAAGTGGTACAACGCATGTGCCCGCGTCGTCAGCGAGTTGACTACGGTATGCTGCGTATATAGCGGGGAAACGCGAAGCCGATTGATGAACTCCAGCGCCTTGCCGCTATCCCGCTTGCGTAGCAGCAGGAAACACGTGTTGACTTCATACAGGGTCGCCGAAAGGATATCGTCGGTCAACGTCGCCGTGCGCCGAAGAAACTCGATGCAGCCAAGCGCAAAGTGGAATTGCTGCAGATACCCTGCGGAAAAGAGCGTACAGACCGCCAGTGTATCGTAGAACCTCTTGTAATACCAAGGTGTTTCTTCGGAGCAACGGTTGAACCAATCGATGTTTTTCTTGAGATCCCCGCACAGATAGGCAAGCAACCCCTCAAACAGAGGAAGCGCTTCCTGCGTGTCGCCATCAAAATAGCTTCTGACCCGGCACAGGGCCTGCTGGAGATTCTGGGTAAGGCGCGTGGTGTTGCTTCCGATGAAGACATGCAGATACATACGCGACAGCATCAGAAGCGCTAAAAACCGCTTGTTACCGTTTTTTCGGGCAAGGCCGTAGGCGAGAGCTGAAAGGCGCAGTATTTTTTTGAGCAGTTCCGTGGAATTGAAGCTGAGCCCCTGTACCGCAAAGACAAGATTCAGGAACTTGCCGTCCAGACCCGCCGTGCTGCCGTTGCGCCGTCCCCAGCGCAGGAGGAAAAGGACAGCCAGTTCGAGCAAGGGCAGAATGTTCCTGTCCCGTTCGGCGCATTGGCTGATCCGGCTCAGGACGGTTTCACAGTCGCTGAGGCTGGCTTGTTCATGGAGACAGGTAAGGGCGTACGCCTTTTCGTCGGGCCGAAAAAACTCCTTCAGCAACGGGAGCTGGGAGCGTATGAATGCAGCGGTTTCATCGCCCGCCTTCCACGCGGTTCCGTGCGGCGAAGAAACGCGTTCCGCCAAGCCAAGACGCTCCAGCTCGCGCCACCGCTCATCGGATGCGGGCAGCACATTCCCCGTGAGCAGTGCAAGCTCTTCAATGAAGAGAGAACGCCCGGCAAGATGCAACGCCAAAACATGGGCTATCTGCTGTGAGGTCAACACGGATTTCCCCTTCATAACAGATAAGGATGGGGCCTGTTTTACTCAAGGCAAAAACGATATGTCATTCAGTGTGCCTTGGCAACAAGCGTTCCGGACTCCGGATGAACGAAACGGAAACGAGATGCGATAAAGACATTCCAGAGGAGTACGGCACGCCAGGAGGGAAAAGCTGTCATTTTTGCATTGCACCATACGAAGTTGTGCTTCTCCACCACTATTCGATTATACCTTTGCCGATACGTATCGGACGCGCCGCGCTTCTCCGGAGCACCTCTTGCCATTGTATATGTTCCCCTTGCGCCAAAGAGGAGGAGGACGGCAAAGGGAACATAAGGGGTATGGAGCAAGATGCCGAGGATACGGTTAGGCTTCCATGGCGCGGGCCCTGTTGTAATCCTTAACGTAGGTGAATCCCGCAACCAGCATGACAAAGCCGCCGATGACGAACACCAGCTGCATGTAGACAAGCGCCAGCTGAAGCCCGAACGCATCGGAAAGCGCCCCGGCGAGCATGGGCCCGAAAAAGCCCAACCCTTGAAGCAGGGTCACGTACGTCCCGTACGCGGTGGCCTTGTAGCGGGTGGGAACCAGTTCCTGCGTGGCGATGTGCACGCCGGTCACGGGGATGATGAACAGAAACATTCCGATCGCGCAGCAGGCGGCAATCTGATAGTAGAAGCCCGCCGCAAACACCGCAGCCAGAATGAGGAAACAGGGCACGCCGAGCCACGCCCGCGTGCGGCGGCTCCACAGGCCGAGGCGGTCTGAAAGCCAGCCGGAGAAGGGCGTGATCAAAAGGCCGGTAATCAGGTAGGCCGGCCCCATGTAGGCGCCCACTTCCGTGGACGTCCAGCCCATGATGCGGACCATGAACATGGGAATCCAGGAAATCATGCTGGTATAACCCATGTTGGCGATGCCGACGCCGATACCGAGCAATATCAGCGTCTTGTTCTGGAGCGTGAAAGCAAAGGCCTCCCGGACCTTCACATGCTCCCGTTTGCCGTCGGCGCTCGCCGCCGAAACGTGATTCTTGACGTTGGGCAGGAACAGGGACAGCGCGGTGAGCAGCAGCGTCAGGCCCCCGACGGCAAGGAACGCGGAACGCCAGCCGTAATGCTGCGCCAGAACCCCGGCGATCGTGGTGCCGAGAGCCAGCCCCACGGACATGGCGGAGTTATAGGCCCCGATGACCGAACCCCATCTAGAGCGGCGGGTCCAACTGGTCAGCATGGATACGGAAACGGGCGCGTAGCTGGCGTTGCCTATGCCGACCATGAAGCGCCCGAGCACTATCAGGAAAAGGTGTGAGACGAGGCCGCACAGTGTGCAGCCCACGCCCCAAACGGCGGACATGAGATTCACGGCGTGCTTTTTCGAGCCCTTGTCCGCCAAAAAGGAGAAGGGGAGCACAAACACGGTCATGCCTAGCAATACGGCGGAACCGGCGACGCCGACCTGCGAGTCGGAAAGCCCGAGATCCTTCTGCATGGCGGGGAAAACGGCGGTGATCCCCAGTCTCGCGGCGAAATCCAACAGGAAAAGCATGTAAAGCACGCCAAAGCCGAAAAGAAACCATTTTTTCCCGACGGGAGACGTCGGTTCGTCGGAAGCGGCCAGCCCCTTTTCCGCAGAGGCGCCGTCCTGCCGGACGGATGCGACGACGGATTCGGTTTGGCTTTCCATTTCTTCTTCACGGTCAAGAACAATTGAAGGCATGGGCATTCTCCGGCGCGGGTACATAACCCGTTTGAAGGATGAGCGGAAGTTCTTTCCGGATGTTTTGCGGATGTCTGCGGAAGGGCTAGGCCTGATACACGATGCGTCCGCCGCAGAGCGTCATACGAACCTTCACCCGATTGATGGCCAAAGGATCGATGGCCTCAAGGTCGTCGGACAGCAGCACGAAGTCGGCCAGCCGTCCCGGCTCGATACGCCCGCGATCGTGTTCGCCCATGCAGAACAGGGAGGCATAAACGGTGTAGGCCTTGATCGCTTCCCGGGGGCTGATGCGCTGATCCGCTCCCATGAGGCGGCCGCTCGGGGAAATGCGGTTGACGGCGGCATGGATGGAATCAAGCGCCGTGACCGGCAGCACCGGGGTGTCCACGTGGAGAGCGAAGGGAAGGCCAATCCTGACGGCGGAACCGGCGGGATCGAGCCTGTTGGCGCGGCTGGGGCCAAGATAGGTGTCGTAGTGGCCGTCGCCCCACACTTCGATATGCCGGACAAAAAAAGTGGGGAGCGCATGGCAGGCCTTCATGCGGCGGAGCTGTCCGTCCGAGGCCATCTGCGCATGAACAAAAATGTGATGCAAATCAGGGCGGGGCAAGGCCCGCTGCGCCCGCTCATAGGCTTGCAGGGTGGCTTCGATGGCGGCATCACCGTTGGTGTGGACGGCTATCTGAATGCCTGCGGCATGATAGTGCATGACAAGGTTGCCGAGCTCTTCAGGCGTGCAGACCAACTCGCTGCGGTAACCGGGGCGGGAGTGGTAATCTTCAAGCAAGGCTCCGGTGTAGCCTTGGATGGAACCGTCCGTAAAATACTTGACGCCGCCGAAACTCAGATACTCGGAAGGAAAACCCCACAGGCCGTAAGGCTCCAGCGCATCCAATACCGGAGGCATGAACTGCAGGTAGCCCCGGGCGTCAAGCGCCTTGTCCCTTGCAAGGCTCAGGTACGCCGTCATGTCCGTCTTATAGGAACCGGAAAGCCCGATCCCTCCGTCCATAAAGGTCGTGAACCCATGGGCGTTGTAGTCGCGCACGGCCCGCAGCATGTTCTTCCGGGTCTCGTCAAATGACGTCGCCGGAAGTTTGGCAATCGCCTGATAAGAGGCGTTTTCTTCCAGAATCCCGTTTGGCCTGCCGTCGGCCCCAAGACAGACCGTCCCCCCGGCGACCCGCGTTTCCGCTGTGTAGCCGAGCTTTTCGATAGCCAGCGAATTCAAGTAGCAAAAATGGACGGAAAGATGTTTAACAAGGATCGGGCGTTCCGTGGATACGGCGTCCAGGTCTTCACGGGTCAGATGACGTTTTTCGTCAATGCCCGTATCATCATACGCATAGCCGACAATCCAGCGATCTTGAGGCGTATTCCCGGCGGCTTCACGCAACCCGTCGAGAACGCGCGGAACAGTGCCCAGTCGGGAGCCGCAATAGACTTGGCTGAACGTATCCGCATACATGGACAGATGGCTATGCGTATCGATGAAGCCGGGATACAACACGCCCCCGCCGAGATCGATTTTCTCGTATTCGCCGCAGAGAGCCGCGCAACGCTCCATGTCTTCCAAACTGCCCATGGCATGTATGCGCTCTCCAATAACGCAGACAGCTTCCACGATCGGCATGGGATCATACAGGGTGACGATTTTCGCACCGGTGTACAGCTTCAATTTTTCTGTGCAAAACACGTGTCATCTCCTTGGATTAGGTCATTGGGGCCTGCCGCAACAACGTTTTCTCAGGCGGTTAGGCAACATGTTGCCCCACGAGAAAGCGCGGGCCAATGCCAGCCTTGCCTCTACAGAGATAAGCAAGAGCAATGCCAAGGAATTTGTGTTTTTAACACGCTGTAATCATAGTTTTTTAAAGATTGTACGTTTCCGATGCCCCTCCTCGTCCAAGATACTATACATATTCTGTATCGTTTTTTTATCAATTATAGAATATTAAACAAATGCACGTACTCCAACGTGCGTAGCCGTTCGCGTTCATCCACCCTATGCGTGGAGACAAGTCCGGCGGCAACTTTGGTCTTTTCGGGATGCGCTTCTTGATAGCCAGAAATGAACATCGCGTTGAACTAGCACCAACTGTCGAGAAGTTCGCGAGACAGGTCGCGTTCTATGCCATAATCCGCACCAACAAAACGTTCTGCAAGACATTGCTCTGCATGGCGGCTGCCCTTGCCGAGCATAAGGCGATAGTATTTCGTGTTTGTCACTGATTTACTCCAGAACGCATGGTCGAATGTCGTGTATCATATTCTGTAATCGCATGGAGGGAGGAAGCTCTATTGTAACCCTCCCTTAAAATAGTGCAGACTATTCAAAGAACCCCTGATTTCGCGTTTACCTATCAGTAATTGCAGGTGGTTGGGTACAAGAATGCTGAAGTAAAGAATACCGCGATGGGTCGTCAGGTAGGAGCGGTATCGAGGGAGAGAAGAGATCCCGGCTGATGGCATGATGAGCCTCAAATGTATCCCTGAAATGTATCCGCAGGAATAAAGCTCATGCCAAAAGAAAAACCCACTGTTTCCAGTGGGTTAAATTCTAATGGCGGAGAGGGAGGGATTCGAACCCTCGATACAGTGTTACCCGTATACCCGCTTAGCAGGCGTTTTCCTCTTTTTCTCATGGCAAATGATTCCAGCATACATATTAAAATGACTCATCTTTTTTGGAAGCAACCGGGAAGAACTGGTGTACGGAGGCAGCACGAGGAGAACCAAAGGGTACAGGTCGGGGGTACATTTTTGGAGACTACCTCCGGCTGAACGTGATCACCCGTGCCTTCTTTCTCTCAGACATCTTTTCCACGTCTATGACCTCATCAAGGACAGACACCGCCTCCAGAACATCAGGAGCCAGGCTCCGCAGGTATCTGTCCGTGGTGTCGCTCCGCGTATGGCCAAGGATATGCTGAATCTCATATCTGTTCGCCTTGCCGGAATCCCGCAGACGTGTCGCAACAAAATGTCGGAGCGCGTAGAACGTAAAGAAGCGTACCCCTGCCTTTTCGCACAGCCGCTCCATCATGAACTTATAGGGCCTATGCTGACGGGTAAACGGCTTTCCTGTTTCTGGGTGTGGGAAAACAACTTCCGAGCTTGCACGGTCATCGAATCGACGGTGCATCAATTCAAGTAACTGAGGGGACATGTTGATCGTCCGAGGTTGCCGGGCTCCTCCTTTCCGCTTACGTGTCCAGAGAGTTATCGTCCCTTGATGAAGCTCCACATCATCCCAATTCAGCATCCTGATTTCACCCGGACGCGCCCCCGTCTTTGCGAGGACATGCAGGAAATCTCTCTGCCATTCTTCAGCCACCTGCAGAACCTTCGCTACATCTTCAACAGGGGGGACATACCGGGAGACCGTATCCTCAGGATAGGATTCCACACCTGTAAATGGATTATGTCCTTGATACCCCCTTCTCTTGTGCCAATTCCAGAGAGCCTTGAGGTTGCGGATATGCCGGTTGGCTGTCTTCTTTGGATCATGTGGCGCACGGGTCGTCTTCAGTACATGCGCTGCATAATCTTGAGCAATTACCGTGGTGATTTGCTCCAGAGAGAAATCACTTCCGATACACTCCACGAACTTGGTATAGTGATGGAATTTTTCCGATACCGATCCCGGCTGCATCCTTGCGGAACAATCTTCAAGATACTCTTCCGAGGCCTGCGAGAACATTAAAACGTCTCGACGCTCCTGTGGCTTGTTTTCGGCCTCTGCCTTGAGCCGCTTTTTCTCTTCGACCATCCATGCTTTGGCCTCTGCTTTCGTAGCAAAGCCCGACTTTGTGTACTGTTGGTTCTGAAACTTGACCTTCGCCCGGTAAGCCCGTTTCCCTCCCCGCATATAAGGAACTATCGACATTCTCCACCTCCATATCCAGATGCGATAAATCAGAAGTCCAAATGAACCGTGCGCTTCTGAGAGTCTTGCCGGTTCCTACAAATAAGTGTTTATATTTTTTCCAGTTTGTTTTCTGAAAGCGTCAAAATCAATCTTCAAACGAATCGCCATTTCATGCGCCGTCAAAATTTCGCTCATGACTTCCTCCACAAAAAGGCCCCGCCGGAGCGGGGCCTTGAACCTTATACCTTAGCCCATGCAATAAACAGAGGACCAACATATGCTATTGTTAACAAAATATCTTTCCCGTCATTGCGTAAAAAAACTCCCCAAGGATGGGCAACCAAGGACACCGGAAACTTTACTCCAATCAGGAACACAACCCCGCAAGCCTGAAAAGAAAATCGGTGTAGCATAATGCACCTACGCTATTCCGGCAGCCGCTCGGTTGCTGCCATTCTCTGCGAGCATAGGTGCATAAACGATTTACACATAGATTATCTGGAATGGGTTCAGGCTATTTCCATATAGATGCCTGTTCCAAGATCTACTATTGCGGGTATATTGGACTCCAGCCCTTCCGCAAGATGGTCAACAACAGTGTAAAGATAATGCCAAGGATAACGGCTGGTAATAACACCTGATTCATTCTTTCTGCGGATAGGCTTGTTATACCATTCCGGGCAGGTACCCCGGATATCCACAAGAAAAATGTGGGCGCAAAAGATGGCCGCCCCCCAATGGGTATACTGTTCCTGTGGCGTCTTCTCCGGCCCACAATTGATTCGAGACAGCACTATTCCCAGCTTGGCAATAACCTCGGTATCCGTCCGGCTAGATAACGGCCGCCGTTCCAGCATCCCTTCACACTCACCGAGCCAACGCCGGATTTTGTCCATGTGTTCGTCGAACCGACGTTCTCTGGTCTTGCCCATCACGTCCACATAGGCACGCAGGAGCCGCAGCGCGAGGTAGCACCGGGCACGCTGCACGACCTCCGGTGGGGGCGGAAAGTGTTTCCTCATAGCAGGGAGCCTCCAGAAAAAGGAAAGCCCCTTTCGGGGCTATTTCGGTTCTGTCTTATCCTCTGTATTTTCCTCGTCCGTTATGTCTGCGGTACGCGTTTGAGTGTCGGTAAGGTAAACGATCCGCTGCCCTTGTTGTGTCACAGCAGATACTCTACCGCTTGAATCCATAACCACGAAAACGAGATGTTGTGCTGCTTTTTGTTCTTTGATGCCTCTATATTGCCCAACAATACATCCTGCATAATATGCACCAAACATCATGATCAGGTAAGCTATGCAGGGTAAAAGGCCTAAAAAAACTCACTCAAATTCATCGTCCATCTCCTGTTCAACGGCGATACGGGCAAGGTACAGATTACAAAAAGGAATGCCTGTACATTTATCTATATCATGCCCAAGTGGGTATACAGTCTCTCGGTAGCCGTCGGCATTGTACCAAGAGCAGCCATGTGGGCGAAGAAGCGTACCGATTCCCCCTCTGCGGCCACCGCTTCCGGCGTGCTCTGCCAGCTTCGCTACCACACGTGCCTCGAACTCGGCAGCGTCGCGGTAGTCCGGCGGGATCACCATCGCCAAGTCACGAATGGGGTATCCAGCCTTCCGGCAATCCTCACGAAGTTGAAGGCTACATGTCTGCCTGCGCTTCTTGCACTGGAAGCACACGTTCTTCCGAAGCTCCAGCCACTTCCTTTCCTGTTCAGTCAGCATACATGTTCTCCCATTTCTGTATCCTTTCTCCGATCCACCGCATGACGGGAACGGCCATGCTGTTTCCGAGAGCTTTGTACCGCGCGGAATCCGAGGCTCCGGGAATAAGTGTGTAGCCGTCCGGGAAGCCTTGGAGACGCTCGCACTCCCTTGGGGTGAGCCGGCGCACGCAATTCCCGGAAAGAGCCAGTGCTTCTGATTCCACACGGCTGTTGCCTGTCCTGCTGTACGGCGGCCCAGAGGCCCCGACCGTGGGTGCAACATCGACGAAAACGGCTTGTCCGGATGTCTGCGCCATGTGGATAGCGATTGCCTGTGGATCCTTCGTGTCCATCGTGTATGCGCTCCCGTTGCGTTCCTGCGCTGCATTATTCGCATACGGTTTTATCGTAATCGGTGAGCATACGAGGTTATGATACTCATCTCCAGCCGGACCGAACGTGCCCTTGCTCCACTTGCAAGACATGGCCTGCCCTACTATCGCGGGGATGTAGAATCCGCCTTGCGCTCTGGTATCGTCCGCGCCGCCCGCTCCAAGGCTTCGCGTAACTGCTTGGGTAACGTCCTGCCCCGTTTCTCGGCGCGGTGGAGTATCCCGGCGCACGCCGTCGAACTCAAAAAGAATCGAGAGGGGATCGGCCCCGTTTCGAGGACACGCGACAACGAACAGACGACGGCGGCGTTGGGGAACTCCGAAATATTGGGCATCAAGGACACGCCACGCGACTGTTCTTTGGGGTCCAAACACACAACCAGTGCTTGACCATCGCCCTTCCCCTGGAGGGAAAACCGGCCCATTGAAGCTACAAAGTCCGCCAATGAAACACCCGAAGGCATTGTCTTTTGAAGACAGTACTCCGGGTACGTTTTCCCACAGAACGAAAGAAGGCTGAATTGCATCTGCAAGCTCCACAAACTTGAGCGCGAGATTTCCACGCTCATCTGACAACCCCCGGCGAAGTCCGGCTACGGAAAAAGACTGGCACGGGGTTCCTCCCACGAGAATATCTACTTTCCCTCTGTATGTGTGACCGTCTATTGAAGACATGTCTCCGATATTGGGCACGTCTGGGTAGTGATGCGCCAAAACTGCGCTCGGAAAAGGTTCGATCTCTGAAAAAGCAACAGCCTGAAAACCGAGAGGCCCCCACGCAACTGTAGCGGCCTCAATACCGGAACAAACAGAAAGATATATCAATATGTCTCCCGCGCGTTGTTCATGCAGCCGCGCCCCTGCACACCACCCACAGAAAAAAGGCGACCCACACCCACGTGAACCGCCTTTCCCATTTCGTCATGTTGTTTTCAATCCGTGGTCTGCCCATTGCAGGACAAAACCGAGAGTTTTCCAGAGTCGACTCGCGATATTGGCGAGGGCATACTGTTTTCCCAGTTCTTCGTCATAGTTCGCGGGGTCGACACAGGAAGAAACCTCGTAATCCTTCCAGCCGGTCGGGAACTCAATTTCCACCAGCGTTGATTTTTCTCCACGTTTTTCTACGTGGACATCACTGGCGTTGATGAAGTCGTTGATGTCGTCGACCATCAGGCGGTCAGGCCGGGAGATGGGCAGATATGCCGCCTCGAATACGTCTTTGGGGGACCAGCTTTCATAGCCGTCCGGTCCGTAGATGACGCGATAGCCGGGTTTGCCGTTACGCTCCTGTGGTTCAGCTTGGATGCGCTTCACGCCGATGTATGTTTTGAGGTCAGACATTGGCCACCTCCCAATCTTCCGCGAGCATGTCCGCCTGGGACGCCAGCCAAGGAACCCTGTTCTTGGGACTGTCGGGATTGGCAGATGAAATACAACCTCATCCCTTTTCTTCTCCATTGCCATTGAGTTCCCTCTTGAAGGTGATGCCCTGGTGGTACATGCACCGTCGCCGCGCCGGAATGACGACGCTCACTCCGGTTCGCGGATCGCGGCCTTCCCTCTCGCCAAGTTCCGCAACGGAGAACGTGCCGAACTTGAAAATCTTGACCTCGCCGCCTGCCCCTACCTCTTTCTTGATGGCTGAGAAAACGGCATTCACCGCCTTCTCCGTCGCGCTGACGGTAAGCCCCGTTTCCATGGCAACAGCCTTCACCAGTTCAGATGTCTTCATCACAATTCCTTTGGTTGATAATGCTCAACGCTTCTTGGGGAGTCGTGGCACAGCCGGTAAGCGCGCCCACGGCGCGCCACCTTTCGATCTCCCGTTTCTGCCGCTCAGTTGCCTTGCCGCCGGGACGCTTCACTTCGATGAAGACAGCCCGGCCGTTGAAGCAACCGTATATGTCCAGCTCCATCATCCCGAACGCCGAGCCGTGGAATTTCTTGACCCGGCACCCCGGCACGGCATTCAGCTTCTTGATGATAGTCGCAACGACGCTTGATTCGAGGGGAACCTGTTTTCCCATTGTCGTGTACACCTCAATAGAAAAGCCGGATTCCGAAGAATCCGGCCTTATTGTATAAAAAGAAAACCTCCCGCTAGGCGGGAGGTTCCGAAAAGCTTACAGCTTTGCATATGTTATAAAAACTCCTTTTGATTTGTTAGTAAAGCTTGCGGTCTGGCAACTGCAAGCGGCAACAAATCAAAAGGAGGTCACAATGAGTGACGTTCAAAGTTTAGCCCACACAAAATGGAACTGCAAATACCATGTGGTATTTGCCCCCAAATATCGCAGACAGTTTTTCTATGGGGAAAAGAAGCGTGAGATCGGCGAGATATTGCGCAGGCTTTGTGAATGGAAAGGAGTGACAATTCTCGAAGCGGAATGCTGCCCGGATCATGTACATATGCTGCTGGAGATACCACCCAAGATGAGTGTGTCGGGATTTATGGGGTATCTGAAGGGTAAAAGCAGCCTGATGCTGTATGAACGATTTGGCGATCTGAAGTTCAAATACCGCAATCGTGAATTCTGGTGCCGGGGCTACTACGTGGATACGGTAGGCAAGAACAAAGAGAAGATTAGGGATTACATAAAGAAACAGCTGGAAGAGGATAAACTGGGTACGCAGCTTTGCCTTCCCTACCCGGGTAGCCCGTTCACGGGCCGCAAGTAACAGAAATGCCGATGCCAGATTCGCTATGCGCCTGTTAGGGCGCTGCCGGTAACAGAGCCTTACAGGCGCATATGAAGAACCACCGGCTAGGCCGGGGGGTTCCTTTTGCTGTTCTGTTTTGGAAATGGTGGCTTCGTCTGAGCGGGATGTGGAAACTCTTCATCAATGTTTCTCTGCCGTAAAGCGTACCCGCGCTATTTTGTTCAGCGGCTGAGCTGTAGCAGGGAAGGTTGTAGTCGGTATGGCTCTGTATGGGGCACTTATTTTTCTATATGCAGTATACTGCGTATCAAAGCGGAAGGCAGCGCATGAAGCCGTTCGCGTACGGCTTCGCCGCCTTCGATGCGGAAACGTGTCCGCAGCCGGGTGATGCCAAGATTTTCCAGTTGTTGCTGGACAGTAGGAAAATCGCTTGGCGTAAATTCCATGATTCCGGCGGCTGCCTGATCCACGAAGCGCGCAAATCCAAGCGGGCTGTCATAGACCTTCTCCGCCGTGAAGCCGTCAAACAGGATCGCCAATGTCAGGTTGCCGCATTGTTCCGGCGACCAGTCGAACAGGGCGGTTCCTTGGTAATTGTAGGCATCCGCCCGGAGAGGTTCGCCGCCGCAATCCATGCGCAAGGACAGGCCGCGGGGATAGGCCCGTGCTTTTGGGTTGACCGTGACTGGTGAGAACCCCACCCGCACAGGGTAGGATGCCGGATAGACCGCGATGTGTTGCGGCGTTTCGGAAAGCAGGCTGAGGAAAGCCGGGGAAAGGGGAAAGCGCATCCCGAGGGCTGAGGCCGGCGCATATCCCGAGGCTGCGGGGCGCAGGAAAGGTTGCGCCGCGTCCGCCACGAATGTCCATAGGAGGCCGCCCTCGCCGATGAGGGCCTGTTGGAGCGCTTCGTCCTGTAACCCTTCCACAGGGCCGACCACTTCGGTTGACCAGCGCTGCTGAAGATTGCGGGCGGCTTCGGCTGTGGCGGTTCCGGCGGCGAACAGCAACGGTGCGCGCATGAGCGAGAGGGGCAGCGGATCGTTTCGCAGGTCCGGGTTTCGTGCTTCGAGGGCGGCGGCCAGCCCTTGCCATGCGTCGTCGGCGGCCCGGAGGGCGCCGTTCAGTTCCCCGCCGTATAAGGAGCGCGCCAGCCGTACGAGGCCGTCGGAGGTTCCCGTTTCGGAGGACAGTGCGGCAAGGGCGCTGCGGTAGTCCGTCCACGCGGTGCGGGCCCGGAACAGTGTTTCCAGATTGCCGAGTGTGGGGCGGGCGCCTTCGGAAGGCTCCCCGAGGAGTTCCGCCGTTTCGGACAGCGGGGTTCCGTTTCCGGGCAGCCGCGTAAGCAGCCGGACAGAGCGCATATCCCGCAATGAGGCTACCCATACGGGCAACGGGCCCTCGGCGGAACGCAGTTCGCGTTCGGCTGCGGCAAGGAAGGCGGAGCAGGGATCGTTCGGACCAAGCAGATCGCGCGGCGTCAGTGGGACATGGCGCGTCGGCAGCAGCGTCCGGGGCTCTATGCCCGGGGCTTGCACGGCGTCCAGCAGGCACTGCCCCGCCGCATACCATGCCGCGAATGTCGAGGCGCGGTAACGCAGACGCAGCGCCTCCACGCGCTCCGTGATCGAGTCCGAGGCCCCGGTGTGCTGCGGCGTATCCTGTTCTGGCAAGATGTTTGATTGGGAGGCGAATGCGGACACGTTGTCGAGGAACCGGGCCGCCGCCTTCCGCCCCGAGGCTGTCGCGGCGCCATCGACGCTGGCAAGGACGGTTCCGTCCGGGGCCCGGAACCGGAGCGTCTCCACGCCGGGCCGGGCCGCCGCCCAGATCATCAGATCGTTGATCCAGCGGTCGGTATCACCGGATTCCGGCAGGGATGCGGTGAGGCGTTCGCGGAGTGCGACACGGAGCCGTTCGAGCCGTTTTTGGGGGGCGCCGTAGAGCCGGACGGTCCCGGAGCAGCCGCGTTCCAGTTTGTGGAACTCGGCGATCAGGCCGTCGAGTTCCGCTATGGAAGCGGCTCGGGGAAGGTGGTCCTCAAACCGGATCATGTCCGGCAGAAGGGTTTGGGAACGTTCCCCGCCACGGTACAGCGCAACCCCGGCGGTGACGGCAAAGAGGATTACGGCGGTCCAGCAGACGGCCCGCTGCCGTGCCCGCCGTCCGGTGGCTGGAAGGGCTCGGGAGGCTGGCAATGTTTCGAGGAGGAGCTTCCGTACGAACAGGGGATGTGCCGCAATCCCGGATGAGGGCGTGAACCGGGATCCGGCTGGAACGATCGCGGAGGGTTGGCTGGCCCGAGAAGTTGCAAGAGGTGTGCCGCCGGGAACCGAAAAGGATGCGGATGCCGAGAAGCGGAGAGCGGTAGGGGGGGCATCCTTCATAACCGGGGAAAGGCGCGTAGCCTGTTGAAAGGCAGAGGGCGCGGGAGGCGATGCGGCCCAGAAAATGCCGCCGAGCCCGTCCCCGAGGGCCGCCGCGAACGAGGCCAACGGAGAGGCAAGCTGGCGGAGGGCTCCTTCGAGAAGGAATGCGGGACCGCCCGGCGCGGGGATTCCGGATTCGGAACATCGGACAAGGCTGTCCAGCGCGGCGGTGAGGCCGTTCATGCCTTCCCGTACGCCGTCAGCGGCCCATCGGGGCATGGGCGTCCACGGTCTGCGGACGGGCATGAACCATCCGAGCGGCGCGTGCAGCGCATTGCGCCCGATGCTGATTTCCGCCGTAAAATGCCGTGCGAGGCGCGACAGGCCGGGAGCGTGCTCAAGCCCGGTGACGAGAAGGCACACGGGCGCGTTGCCGAGCCGATTCCGGACGGTCAGCAGCCTCTGGCGCATGAAGGCGGCGGTATCGTCCCCGTGCCCGGAGAGGCTCTCCGCGCCGATGCACAGGACGACTCCCGCGGGCGGGGACAGCCAACGGCGTACGGCCTTGTCGTCGAGGAGTTGATCCCACATCGGAAGGGAAGGAGCCTTGTCTGGCGTGTTGCCTTCGCCTCCGTCGCCTTTACGTTCGCCGGACAGGTGCGGCGCGGAAAAATCAACGGCGATCCAATGGGCGTGCGCCGTGCTCCATAATCCGACAGATCCCGCGTTTTCCGCCGCGCCATCGGAAAGAAGCGGGCGGCCCGCGCTTTCCAAAATGCCGGGCAAGTGCGGAAACAATCCCCCGCCGTCGAGGAGGAGCCAGCGGGGGAGGCGCTCCGAAGGCAGCTCCACGGGCAGGGGAGCGGCGGGTTCATGCGTATCGTCGCGCATTGTGCGGAACAGAAAAATGATCAGCGCCACGCCCGCCCCGGCCCCGGCAATGGCCGCCAGCCACCAGACGGACGGGAGGGACCAGCCCCACAGGAGCGCCACGCCGTACGCGCCCGCCGTCAGCAACAGACAAAGCAAGGCCACAAGCAGCCAGCCAAGGACTTTCCACGGACTCATGAAGACCTCCCCGGCGTTGTGTTACGGTTGTTCGCACCGGGGTGTCCGGGGTCATGCGACGCGGGGGCCGGCGTCCGCCCTGCCAGACGATTCCGCAATTCCCCGTACACGTCGGGAATGGGTTGTTTCTTTGAGCCGACAGCCTCCCGTCCTTTTTGCATAATGGTGCTGGGTCGGGGCGAAAGGGATACGGCGGATCGCGCGCCGCCCGTTCGCGGGCTATCGCTTGCGGGATGTACCGCACTCACGGCGGGAACTTGTGGGCTCCCGGTATACTCCCGGTTCAGCCGATGTTGCCATATGCCCCAAAAGATCAGCAGCAATACGGCGAAAAGCCCCGTCAGCAGAGGCCCGACATGCCGGATCAGGCGGTTTTCCCTTGGCAGATATGGAGCGGGTGGGAAAGGAAGCGGAACCGCCGTACAGCCGAACCGCTCGGCAAGCGCTCGGTGCTCGAGGCAGAGCCCATTGGGATCGTTATAAAAATGTCCTCGGAATCCGAATCCGAGACAACGCAGGGCGACCTCGGCCAGCTCGGCATCTTCGGCTCTGTGCGGAGACAGGCGGCGGATTTCGTCGAAAAACCAGTCCCCGCCGCTCCGTCCCGTCCTCCAGCGGCGTTGGAGTGGATTGCCCAGCCAGGCGGCGCGGCCTTCCCATGCGATGCCAAGGGCGGTTTCGTCCATCCAGGCTTCGACCATGCGCCGGGCCGTTTCCACTGTCGCCGCTTCGCGCCCGTGCAGCGCAAGACGCCCGGCCTCTTCAAGCAGCCGTTCCGCCTCCCGGCGCACGTCCGTCCTTCCGGTTGGCGGGCTATCCGGCAAACGGAGCATCAGGCGGAAACACGGGCCGAAGCAGTCGCGCAGCATGGTTTAATTCCTCAAGTAAAGCAGGCGAAGGTGACCGGGGAGGGCAGGGCCGCACAGGGGGAAGAGGGCAACGCCGAGGGCTCCGGAACGCAGCGCCGCCTGCCAGCGCTCCGAACGGGCGTCGGGCTCCAGATAGTGGATGCCATCCCGTTGCGGCAGGCCCGGCGGAGCGGGGATTTCGCGCAGCGGGACTCCGGCGATGGCCTGGGCCAGCGTGGCGGGGAGGGTGTCCGGAGCATCGGCCACAAGGCGTCCCTCATTGAGCAAGGAGGAAACGGTTTCTTCGGTTTGGAGTACGAGTAGGGCCTGTGTCCGGCCCAGACCTTCGGGGAGTTCGGCTCGCAGGAATTCGCCGTCCGCACGGAAGCGGACCACCGCCGCCGTTTCCGGGAGCAGGCCGCGCAGGCTCTCCCGCAACAGACTGTCGAGGCTGCGGAAACTTTCAGCCGGATCGTCATGGCGGTAGAGGGGCATGGCGTCCGCCGTTGCAATCCCGACGCAGGCCGCTGCCGCCGCAAAGCCGTTCCGGAGCAGCCCGAACAGCTCATGGGGGGCGGTTCCGGGCCATGCCAGCGCGTGGCGCAGCTCGGAGAGCGTCCGCGCCGCATTCACGAGCAGAAGCTGTCTGGAGGTTGCGGGCTCATCGAGTCCGCGCCGCCGGGCTGGCTCAAGGCGCCGGATGGCTGCGGCAAGCCGGGCTTCGAGTCCGCGCGCGAGCCCGCACAGCACGGGGTTGGCCTCCACGTAGAGGGAAGGCGGCGCATAGGCGGGATCAGGGCGCGGTCCGGAGCCTTCGTCCGTGAGGCGCAACAACGGCAGAAACAGCCAATCCGGGCGGTCGGTGGTTTCGTTTTCCCAGAAGAGGCGGGGATAAAGATAGAGCGTGCGCACGGGCATGTCCCTCCGGCTTTCCGTGGCAAGGGGCAGGGCGTAACGATCGGCGATGCTGTCGTCGCTGTTCGGACAAAGATAACGGCCCGGCGCTTCGGGCAAGGTGTCCGCATCGCATCCGATCAGCCTGCCTCCGTCCCGCATGCACGATGGAACCCCGGCGACGTTGCCATAGGGTTTCAACGGCGGGAGGCCGGCAAACACCGTAAACGGCATATGTGGGTCCGTCCATGCTTCGCGGAAACTCCGGCTTGGCAGGATGGCGTTGCCGTCTTCCGGCACGGCGGCGATTACAACCTCGGTGCCATCCTGAAAACGCATTATCCCGCTGCGGACGAGAATCCGCCCCTCGGCAAGCGCCGCTTCGTCCACATCCAGGTTGCCCACGCCCCAGAAGCACGGCTGCGCCGACTGGAGCAGCGACGCCCGTTCCGAGGCATGAAAGGCATCAGCCTGCTGGAAGTGCTGCGGTTCGAGGAATTGTCCCGAATACCAGTATACCGGACGTTGAGGCTGCATGTCGGCCTTCCCAATATGGTTTGCGCGGTGCCTTCGGATGCCCGGAGCGGTTCTGCTCCGTCCTATGCCCGGGAACCCGCGTCAATCAAAACGGATGGTAAAACGTCTCTCTCTCTCTCTCTCTCTCTCTCTCTAACTTTGGCCCACAGGTTTCTGGCCGTCCTTCGGCGGAGTCCTCTTAAAGGCATACGTTCAGCCAGCGCTCAAGAGGACTGCCGTCCCGCTTGGGCCTGCGGGGGTTCCCCTCCCATCAGTTCCGCCGGGCCGAGGCGTATGGGGATGATCGTCTGTCCTGGTTCATGGCGGGTGTCTTTGAAGAACGGCACCCAGCCTTCGACGATTTTCCGCACGGGCACGGCGACAACCCGGGCGCTGTGGGCGGGGGTCCCGTGGAAATACCCGGCGATCACCGCGATCCAGCGGACGCCCTCTTCCCGGTCCAGAGAAAGGTTTTGTGCCTGACCGGGATCCGAAAAGAGCCTCCGGCTCGTCACCACGGAATCGTCGAAACGCCCGCAGGCCAACAGCTCGGCGAATCCTTCCGGGCTGGCGAGCCTTTTGTCCACTCCCTCTCGGGTCGCCAGTTCGTAGACGCACAGCATCAGGCTGGACGGTTCGCCCTCATGCTCGTTGAGCCGCTCGTCGGCGGAGATGCGCAATACCACAGCGTCGGGTTCGTAGACCCACGGCACATCATTTTCGGGCGGCGTCGGAGGAGGGGGCTCCGGCGCGGAACAGCCGCTGCACAGCGCAATGACGCCCAATAAGACGGCAATATGGAATTTTAAGAATCGAATCATACTGTTATAGCCATGAGAAAGACAAAAATGGAATAAAGTGTTGACTCTATGTTTTTCTTTATATTAGAAGCTAATTTATAACGAAGGGTTTATTATGTCCAGAGCAAAGTCAGATTTTGTCGACTGGGCGTCATGTCTGCATCCGTTTGGCGAAGATCCGTACGGTCCGGCATTGCCGCATGATCCCGTTTGCGCCGCCATCAGAGAGGCGCGCCGGGAGGATGACCCCGGCCTTCCGCAGGGGGTCTGGGAACGGGAACTCAAGCGGGCAGACTGGGATAAGGCCTTGTCGTTGTCCCTCGGGGTGCTCCGGGAGCGCTCCAAGGATATGCAGGTTGCCGGATGGGCCTGCGAGGCCGCGCTCATGCGGTATGGCTTTGCCTCCCTGCCGGGCGGGCTCAGGATGATCGCCGGATTGTGTTCTGGCTTTGGGGACGGGCTGCACCCGCAGCCGGAAGGAAGCGATCAGGAGGCACGGCTGGCGCGGCTGGCATGGCTTGACTCCACCCTTGCCGAGCGGGCCGCCTCTCTGCCCATCACGGAAGCCTCTCCGGACGTCTCTGCCGCCACCTATGCGGACTGGATGGCGATGGAGCACCGCGAGCGCATCCAGAACGGCAACGGCAAGAACGGCGTAGCTGGCGATGCCCGGCGTATGCTGAACCTTGCCGGGACACAGACTTCCCCGGCCTTCCACGCCTCCCTGCACGGGCAGTTGCGTGAAGCGCTGCTGGCGCTGGACGAACTCGCCCGCGCCGCCGACGCGCTTTGCGGCGGGCAGGCGCCAAGCTTTCATGCCTTGCGGGACAGGCTGGAGCACATCGACGCGCGGGTGCTCGCGTGGCATCCCTCCGCCGGGACGGATCCCCTCGTATCCCCACCTTCCTCTCCCGCCTCTTTGTCTTCGCCGCCACCGCCATCGTTCTCCTCGCGGGAACAGGCGTATGCCTCCCTTTCCGCCATCGCCGATTACCTCATGCGCACAGAGCCGCACAGCCCCGCCCCTTGGCTGGTGAAACGGGCCGTCTCGTGGGGCGGCATGACGCTGGCGGAACTGCTCGACGAGTTGCTGGGGCAGGGGGAGAACCTCGCCTCCATCAAAAAATTGCTCGGAATGACCAAAGAATAGCCTTTTTTCGGCCCACGCCGCGAAAAAGCGTCAAGGAGCGTATCTATGGGAGAATCGATCCAGAAGCGGCTCGGCAGGGTACGCCCGCCGCGCGTACAGATTACCTATGACGTGGAAGTGGGCGATGCCATCGTCAAGAAGGAACTTCCCTTTGTCATGGGCATTATGGCGGATCTCGCGGGTGACAGGACCGTCCGGGAAGATCTGGGGCTTCCGCCGCTGGCCGAGTACAAGCTGCGTACTTTTGCCGCCGTCGACCGGGACAATTTTGACGACATCATGAAAACCGTTGCCCCCGCGCTCAAGCTTTCCGGGCTGGACCGCTTCATTACCGAAGACGCGAGTGCTGCGTGGCGGGAAGGAGGCGTTGAGCCTGAGAAGGCGGCGTTCTCCTGTGCGCTGCGGTTTGAGAAGCTGGACGATTTCAGGCCCGAGTGTTTGGTGAAAAACGTCGAGACGCTGGCAGCGTTTTTTGAGCGCCGCAATCTGTTGCAGGATCTTGCCGCCAAGTTGGACGGCAACGACGCTTTACAGGCCAGCCTGCAGAAGATGCTGTTCCCTACCGGTGACTCTGTCTCGGAATTGGACGCGTTGCGGAAGGCGTACAAGGAGGCGTTGGCTTCTGTGGACGCCGCCCGTGATGCCGTGAGCAAGGCCGGAGAGGACCAAGAAAAGCAAAAGGCCGCTGAAGAAGGCGTTCAGCAAGCCGAAACGGCGGCGTCAGAGGCCAAGAAGAAGCTGGACGAGAAGCGGAAGGCGAAAAGGCCCGATACCGAGGCCATCGCCGCCGCGATGGTCCGCAATTCCGGAGACCCCGATGAGGATAAGCGCCAGCGGGAAGTCGCTGATGCGCGTTTGGCGGCGTGCCTTGCCGAACATGAAGACAATCCGTTCACGCTGCCCGCCAGCGGGAGTATGCTGGGGATGCTGACGGAACGGGTGGCCTGCAAGGACAAGCTCCTTGCGTGCCAGCTCGACGCCATTCTACATGCCGAGGCATTCCAGGAGCTTGAAGCCGTCTGGCGTGGCCTTCATTATCTGGTGTTCAACACGGAGACGAGCGATCGGCTCAAGCTGCGGCTGTTCAACGCCTCCTTCAAGGAACTGCGTACGGATCTGGAACGGGCCGTGGAGTTCGACCAGAGCCTGCTGTTCAAGCGGGTCTATGAGGAGGAGTACGGCACGTTCGGCGGAGAGCCCTACAGTTGCCTGCTCCATGTCCACGAATACGGCCTGTCGGCGGTGGACCTCGGCGTGCTCCAGAAGATGGCGGAAGTAGCCGCCGCAGCGCACACCCCCCTGCTCAGTGCCGCGTCGCCGCAGCTTTTCGGGCTGGGGAGCTTCACCGATCTGCCCTTGCCACGCGATCTGCACAAGATTTTCCAGAGCGCGGACTATATCGAATGGCGTTCGTTCCGCGAGAAGGACGATTCCCGCTATGTGACCCTTTGCCTTCCGCATCTGCTGATGCGCCTGCCCTATGGCAACGACACCGATCCCGTGGAAACCTTCGTTTATGAGGAGGATGTCGCCGGGCCGTCCCCAGACCGTTACCTTTGGGGCAACGCGGCTTTCGCCCTTGCCGCGTGCATCACGGCGGCCTTTGCCAAGTACGGCTGGACGGCGGCGATCCGGGGCTACGAGGGCGGCGGGGCCGTGGAAAACCTCAACGTCTACAAGTACCGCCAGACCAACGGCGAGACGGTGGCGCTGTGCCCCACCGAGGTGAGCATCACCGACCGCCGCGAAAAGGAGCTTTCGGATCTCGGATTCATCGCCCTGATTTACCGCAAGAATTCGGACAAGGCGGCTTTCTTCAGCGGCCAGACGGTCCACAAGCCGCCGGTTTACACTTCCGACACGGCCAACGCCAACGCCCGGATCTCGGCGCGGCTGCCCTATCTGCTGAACGCATCGCGGTTCGCGCATTATGTCAAGGCGAACATGCGGGACAAGGTGGGGTCGTTCATGACGGCGGATAACGTGTCAAAGTATCTGAATAACTGGATCAGCCAGTATGTCCTGCTCTCCGACGACGCCGGGGACGACATCAAGGCGCGCTATCCGCTGCGTGAGGCCCGCGTGGACGTGAGCGAGGATCCCGGGAATCCGGGCGCGTACAAGTGTGTGATCTTCCTGAGGCCGCATTTCCAGCTTGAGGAACTGACCGCAAGTATCCGGCTTGTGGCGGAATTGCCGCCGCCCGCGGTGTAAAAAACGATGCGCCTCCGGCGGCGAGGGGCCGCGAATCCCTTTGCCCGCCGGAGGAGATCTGTGGTGCCCTCGACCCGTACGGCTCGAAGGCTCGCCCGGTGCCCGGCCTTTTTGAAACCGCCCTTTGGACCGGCCTCGGACTTCCGCATGAATGGGGATGCCGGAGCTGGAGCGATATTCCAAGGAGGGGGAAATGGTTTCCGTCTTTGATGCCTTCCACTGCGACGTTGCCGCGGCATAAAACGCAACTGCCCAATGTCTGTGAATCCCATCCGCCCTGTGCGCCGGGCAGGAGGGAAACCGGAAGTTCCACGGGCACGAGCCATTTCTCCGGATGGGGGCAAGAGGGCGGCAGCCCTTGCCGCCGGAGCATACAACTCTTGAGGAGCAGAATCCATGTCCACGAATACCTTTCTCAAGCTCGGTGATATTGAGGGCGAATCGACCATCAGCGGCTTTGAGAAGCAGATGGAACTCATCAATTTCACCAACGGGTTTCATCAGCCGACCTCGCCGATCCGCAGCAGTACCGGCCCCACCACGGGGCAGGCCGTCCATTCGATGATGAACGTGACCAAATATCTCGACAGTTCCTCGCCCAATATCTGCAAGGCCCTGTGGAGCGCCAAGGTCCTGGATTCCGTGGTGCTCACCTGCTGCCGTATGGACAACGACGCCGCGATCAAGTTCCTTGAAATCACGATGGAGAACGTGGTGGTGGCCTCTTACAACCTGCGTGGCGGCGGGGATCTGCCGTATGAGGAGATCGCGCTGAATTACGCGACCATCAAGTACACCTATATCCGCCAGAAGGAAGAGGGCGGATCCGACGGCAACATTGCCGCCAGCCACGATCTCAAGACGAATAAGGTTTCGTAATGAAGGAGGAAAGGCGCATTCCGCTGTTGTCCCGCCTTGCTGGGAAAGCTTCGGGGCGCGGATTGTCCCGGAGCGAATACCTGTCGGCCGTGGCGGAAGACGTCGAGGAACTGCTCAACACCCGTGCCCCCTGTGGGAATGGGGATGCGGCGGATCTGGTGATGGGGTACGGCCTGGCGGACTGGAGTTCGGCCCCGCTGGACGGGCGAGAGGTGGCCCGTGCCGTTTCGGCTGCGCTGGAGCGTTTCGAGCCGCGCCTGAAAAAGATAAGGGTGAGCCCGCTTGGACTTGAGGACGGTCGGCTGCACTTGCGGGTGGATGCGGCGTCCGAAGAGGAACCGGTGACGTTTTTGCTCCAATGCGACGGAGGCGTGTTCTCCGCTGGAGCGGCCGCGGAGGGCTGATGCACGCCTTTGAGGACATCGCCGGGCTGTACCGGGAGGAATTGCGTTCCTTGCGTGAGGACGCGGTGCGCTTCGCCGTGCGGAATCCCGGCATGGCGCGCCAGCTCGGGCTGGCGTCCGATACGCAGCCCGATCCTTTGGTTAATCTGCTGCTGGAGTCGTTCGCATGGCTTGCCGCCCGGGTGAGGGCGGACGCGGAATCCCGGCTGCCGCTGGTCTCGCACAGCCTGCTCGGGCTGCTCTATCCGCAGTTCGTCTGCCCGATTCCGTCCGTGGGCGTGGCGGAATTCATCCCCAATCCGGCGGGCGTGGCCGGGCTGCCGGACGGATTCGGCATTCCGGCGCACACCCCGATCCACAACCGTGACGAGCGCGGCGGCGTGCTGCGCTGGCGGACGGCCCGGCCTCTGACGTTGCATCCCGCGAAGGTTGTACGGGCTTCCATCATCCCTCCGGCGTCTTGGATGCCCGCTGCGGCGCAGGGCGTGCCCGGTGTCCTGTGCCTGCGGATCGAGGGTATCGCGGGGCTTTCGCTGGCAAAGTTCGGATTGCCCTCGTTATCTCTCCACCTTGGCGGTGATCGGTTTGCGACTTTTCCCATGCACGAATGGGTGCACGGCGCGTGTAAGGATGTCTTTCTCGCGGACGACGCCGGGGCCGCAAAGCCCAGGGCGCTCTCCCTTGGCCGGGAGGCCCTGTGTCATGCGGGCTTGGAGCCGGGCGGGCGTCTGTTCCCCGAATCCGCCTACGCTCTGCCCGGATACCAGTTGCTGCAGGAGTATTTTGCCTATCCCGAACACCTGCTGTTCTGGGAGGTGTTCGGGCTGGAACGTCGGCGGGAACTCGGGGATTTGCCAGGCTTCGATCTCCTGTTCCCCGTGGACGCGCCGCCGCCGAAAACGGTTTCCTCAAGATTGTTCCGCACCTGCGCCGTACCTGTGGTCAACTTGTTCGAGCGCATGGCGGAACCTATCCGGGTGGATCACGAGCGCTCGGGACACCTGCTCGTGCCGGATCTGCGGCACCGGGACAGTACGGAAGTCCATTCCGTGATCGCTGTGGACGCTTTGGAGGGAGGGGAACGTTCTTCGGTTATGCCGTATTTCTCTCTTTCAGGAGAAGGGGATGCGCCGCCGTCCCTGATGTGGTTCCTGCGCAGGAAACCATCTTTGGACGGCATAGGGACGGACGTGTTTCTGCATTTCAAGGAAGCGGCGTTCCGCCCGGAGACGGCTCGGCCTTGGGTGGCTTCCGCGCGGGTATTGTGCACGAACCGCCACCGTGCCGCCGAGCGCTGGCGTCAGGGCGAACTGACGCGGGATACGGACATGCCCACGGCGGCTATCCGCTTCTGCGGCCCTCCTTCGCAACAGCACGATCCGCCCATGTTCGGCGGCGAACTGTGGAAGCTCGTTTCCCATCTCAGCCTCCATCAACTTTCTTTGAGCGGGCCGGATGCCGACAATGTCCTGCGTGAACTGCTCCGCCTGTACGCGCCTCCGCGCGACGCTTTTGCGCAGCGCCAGATCGCCGGCGTGAACGGGTTGTGTGCCAAGCCGCTCATTCGCCCCTTGCGCTCCGCTCCGGGCTGTGCGGCGAGGGGAACCCGGCTGACGCTCACGCTCGACGAGGACGCCTTCACCGGCGGCAGCGCGTTTCTGTTCGCGGAGGTCCTCGACGTGTTCTTCGGGCTGTACGCCGGAATCAACACGTTTACGCAGCTTGTGCTGAAAACCTGTAATCGTAAAGGGACGTGGCACAGATGGCCTCTGCGATCCGGCGCGCTTCCGCTGATCTAGACGGCGATGCCCTGTCGCGCTTCCGGTCCGCGCCGTGGCGTTTCGACGTCTGGCAGGCGGGTGCGATTCTTGAGGCATGGAAAGGCCGCATGGACTGGGGCGTCCCGGCTTCGGACATCATCCCTGCTGGGGTGGTCCGCGGCGTGGCCTTCCCGGAGGGCGGGGCTCCGCGCCTTGATGTGAATCTGCTTGGGCTGGCGGGCATGGATGGGCCGTTGCCGCCGCATGTGGCCTTGCTGGTGCGGGAGCGGATGCGGGCCGGGGACCCGGCATTTCAGGAGTTTCTGGATCTGTTCCACAACAGGATCCTGCATCTGTGGCGGGATATGGCGTCGTCGTTGTGCCCGGAACTGCGGGCTGACGGCCCGCCGGAGGATCACCCCTTCGCCGCGTTCCTGGAGGCGGTTTCCGGCCTTCCCAATACGGGAGAGCGGGCGCGGGATGTGCCCATGCCCGGCCCGGTGGCTGGGAGGGGAGACGGGTCCGCCGCGCTGTTCCGGTCCTGCGCGGCCGTATGGGCCCGGCAGCCGCGATCCGCGGCGGGGTTGGAAAAGCTGGTGAAGGCGGCCTTTGGGGTTGAGGCCCGCGTGGAACCGTTCCATGGCGCATGGGTCGATCTGCCCGAGGAGGATCTCACCCGCCTTGGCGGAAGGGATGCGGGCAATGCGCGGCTCGGAAGCACGGCCCTGCTCGGAAGCCGGGTTTTTGACGCTTCGGCGGGGATCACCCTGCGCCTCGGCCCGCTGACGGAGGCACAGCGCCGGATGTTTCTACCCCCTCCCGCCGGAACGTGCCGCGCCGACCTGCTTGCACTGGTCCGCTGGTATCTGGGGGACGTGGGGTGTGAGGTGATACTGAATAATTTTACGAGGAGCGGGTGAAACTATGCCTGATATAGGAGATGTTTACTATTTGTCGAACGCAATTTTTTTTCGTTTTGACGGTAATCCCCTTGGGATAACAGGCCCTCCTGATCATTATTTTGTTGTTTATGACATCGTTGGTGAGATTTGCTTCGCAAAAGAGTTGACGAGCAATTCTACCTGCTGGCACGAGCTTTCGGTAGCCTACAAACCGATTACGGCCCCTCCGGATTTTTTTAGTACAAAAAGTTATTACAATAACATAAATGAGGATTTTTGTTTTTGCAGGTCCGAGAGTTCTGCCTTTCCGCTTGTTACGGAGCTGATGCCCGCATGGAAGGCTGATCCCACGCTGGGCCCCAAAGCATTTACGCATTCGCCCTGGCCGTACCGCACGGCTGGGGCGAAGAGTATTTGGTCGGCCATGGGCCCTGTCATCGCTAAGCCCGCGCCCTCCCCCGGCCCTGTTTCCCTCCCTACGGCCCCCCTCACGCCTACACCCACGCCGCCTACGGCCAAGGATAGATTCGTTGCAGCGCTGAGTAAGGGTAAAACTTGACGCCTTGCCGTTTTCCGAGCCACATTTGTATATGAAAGTCGCGCTTCGTCCGTGTGACCCGTTGATAAAGAGAACCGGACATCCCAACGTTGATCGGTAAAACCGAAAATCTGGATGGAATCGCTCGATATGTCTACTACCCTCACCGGTTACGAGGCCCTTTCCCGCCCGTTTCGTTACGTGCTGGAATATTACCCTGACGAGCAGCCGGAACTGGCGGCGCTGATCGGCAAACCGTATACCGTACGGCTGCCCATGCCCGACGGCTCGACGCGTCCGCTCAACGGCATCGTGTTCCGTGCCGAACAGGGGCCGTCCACTGTGCGCTCCGCCCGGTATACGCTGGAGCTGCGCCCGTGGTTCCTGCGCCTTGATCAGGAACGCACCTGCGCTGTCTTCCAAAATATGAGCGTGCCGGAAATAGTCACCAAAGTCTGCACTGACGCTGGATTCGGGCATATCCGCAATGCCCTTTCCTCAACCTATCCGGCAAAGGAGTACACCGTCCGTTATGGCGAAACGTCGTTCGCCTTCTTGAGCCGTCTCATGGCGGAGGCCGGGATTGTGTATTTTTTCGAGCACAGTGGGTCCGCGCACACGCTGGTCATGGCCGATTCGCCCGACGTTTTCGCGGATTGCCCGCAGGGTGTGACGCTGGAATGGCTTCCCGACGCGCAGGACAAGGAGGGTGGGCCGCCCACGGAACCCTCTGCGCATGTTTTTGAGCTTTCGCTGTCACGGCAGGTTGCTGCGGCTTCTTGCTCCGTGGATGACTATAACCCGCTGACCCCTGAAACCAGCCTTGCCGCGTCCGCGGGAGAAGGGTTCCCTTGCCTCGGCTATCCGTTGGCCGGGCATATCGATCAGCAGTCCGGCGAAGGGCTCGCGGCTATCCGCTTGGACGCGTGCGAGTCGGGAGGGTTCAAGCTGCGCGGGCGCTCTTCTTGTCCGGGGCTGTCCGCAGGATGCGCCTTTGCAGTGAAGGGGCACCCCGACGGGCAGGTGAATGCCCGGTGGGTGGCTACGGAAGTCCGTTTTACGGCATCGTTCCCCGGTGACGGCACTGCCGAAACCGGGCGTTTCCTGGCGGATGTTTCCGCGGTGCCCGCTTCCGCCCGTTATCGCCCCCTGCCGTTTTTCGCGCGGTCCCGCATGAGCGGCCCGCTTACGGGTGTGGTCACGGGCAAGGAAGGTGAAGAGGTTTGGACGGACCAGCACGGGCGGTGCAAGGTCCGGTTCCATTGGCAGGGCGCCTCGGATGAAACCTCGTCGTGCTGGGTGCGGGTGGCACAGCCGTGGACCGGCAACGGCTACGGCGCGCTGTTCCTGCCTCGCATCGGGCAGGAAGTGGTGATCGGTTTTGTCGGGGGAGATCCGGATCGGCCCCTTGTGACGGGCATGGTCTACAATTCGGGCAATCCGCCGCCGTGGGCGCTGCCGGAGCACGCGGCCTGTTCCGGCCTGCTGACCCGGAGTTTTCCGGACGGACAGGCCGGCAATGAGCTGCGCTTCGACGATACGAAGGATGCGGAGCTGGTGTATCTGCACGCCCAGAAGATGTTTTCCTGTGATGTGGAGGACGCCCGCACGGTGACGATCATCGGGGAGGGCGGCGACGCGCTCACGTTGGAAAAGAGCAGCCGGATCACGACGCTCAAGGAAGGCAACGATGCCCTTACGTTGGAAAAGGGGAACCGCTCCGTCGAACTCAAGGAAGGTGACGATGCCTTCACCATTGAAAAGGGCAGCCGCAGTGCCACATTAAAGGAAGGTGACGACGCGCTGAGCCTTGAGAAAGGCAATCGGGCCGTGACGCTCAAAGAGGGCAACGATCTGCTGGTGCTGGAAAAAGGCGGGCGCACTGTCGAGCTCAAGGATGGCGACGACAGCCTCAAGGTAAAGGGCAAGCGGCACGTTGAAACGGGAGACGATGAGGAGCGCAAGCACGGCGGCAACGTGGTCATCAACGTGAAGGGTGACTATACGCTGAAGGTTTCCGGCAATCTGACTATCGAAGCGGGCGGGACTCTGGCTCTCAAGTCCGCCAAGGCGCAATTCTCGGCAAAGCAGGGTATGGAAATTTCCTCGTCGGCAAACCTTTCCGTTTCCGCGCAAACGGAACTGGCTCAGAAGGCTATGATGGTCGACATCAAGGCTAATGCCAAGGGGACACTCAGCGCGGGCGCAATGCTTGAGGTCAAGGGCGGTCTGGTGAAAATCAACTAAAGGCTGGCTCCGCCCGGTATGGTGGAGACTGAAAGCGTTATCCGCAACACGCCGAATCGGCGTAAAGGAGGATGGGCCATGCCGCCAGCAGCGCGCGTTGGAGATATGCATGTGTGTCCCATGCAGACGCCGGGGCTCCCACCGATTCCGCATGTGGGCGGGCCGATACTTCCGCCCGGCTGCCCTCATGTCCTTATCGGAAATATGCCCGCAGCGTGTATGGGCGATTCCGCCGTTTGCGTAGGGCCGCCGGACGTCATCATCAAAGGATCGTCTTCCGTGCTGATCGGGGGCCGCCCCGCCGCCCGCATGGGCGATCAGACGGCCCACGGCGGGCAGATCGTCATGGGCTGTCCTACAGTCATAATCGGCGGGTAGATTACTTATTGGTCGGGAAGTGGATGGCGGCCCCACAGGGGCTGTGATCGTTGGGTGCGTCTTCGGGCTTTACGGGCATCGATAGCAGCGTCCCTCCCCGGGATCCTTCCTCCCAAGGCTTTCGATGTTATCGAATCCCTCCTTGTCAGACTTTCGGGTAGACAAAAATAAAACCCGCTCGGACATGCTGGGCGGGTTTTTGATTTGGAGGAACAGCGGGAAAAGGCTTGCACATAGGATAGGAAGTTTTTCCCTTGACCGGAACGGACTCCCGTTGCGCGGTCTTCCCACGAATCGAAGTTTTTGCGGGAGAGGTTCGGGGAGGGGGCTTTTTTTGAAAAAACCCCTCCCCCCGGCGAAAGCCGCCAAAATCACCGGTACCGAAACCGCTTCCTCCGGTGCTGTAATGGAACGTGCCGTTGCCA
>OGRO01000541.1_pt1 | contig 35735 bp, 33 predicted proteins | sample 1553451 | NCBI WGS metagenome assembly OGRO01 (sample SAMEA2580021, study PRJEB22360) | human gut metagenome | reverse complement strand
TAGTAAATTAACGAAATACTGCGATTCATTTCGTTTTTTGAAGCTTTTTTGTGTCCATTTTTGCTGGGAGGGCACAGATTCAGACTGTTTCCGATAGCGTTTAATTCTTTCATCATACCGTAAAAATCAGCTGACGGTTTTTCCTTCGGTTGTGTTCCCATAATCAGCATCCTTAAATATACCTCTCTCGGAACACCCACTTTTTCAGATGATTTTATTAAACTCTCATATTCCTTATCACTGAGCCGAAGCATAATTCTGTTGTTTCTCGCTCGCATAAAAATTCTCCTTTCTGCATTGGGGTATTAGGGGCAACGCCGCTAAAACGGAGAATTTGGGCATCCAAATGCTATGCTTGTTAGAACAAAGTTCCTACTTTATACATAAATCAGTTCGTGATTTATAACCTCTATCGCAGAGGCTTTGGCATTGTTCATATGCCCAACCCATTCCATTTGGTGCGCCTCCTTGTCGGGAGCAGATTGCTCCGCCGCTTTTATAAATTGATTTAAAATCTCCTGTGCCTGCACATCAATTTCATGCAGATGTTCATTCAAGTTCCCGGTTATCATAAGATAGCTGTAGAAGCATTTTCTTTCGCTTTTAATGTACTGCAACCTCATTCTGCCGTATCTGCCGATTTCATATTGATTTTGCGGCAGTTCAAAATTCGGCAAATAATAATCACCGCACTTAACATACTCAATTCCGTTTTCAATAAATCTTTCTTTCATAATTCAATCCTCTCATTCTTAATAGTTTTACTGGAATGTGCCACATTCCCGTTCAGGTAGTTACCACCTAAAATCCTTGTGCATACCGACTGCATCAAGATATTTCTGCCTTGCTTGCTCCTTTGACTCGTCGCTATCCGCTGTTTTATATTCAGTGTAATAACTCCGTCTTGAAATAGCATCAAGTTTTTGTTCAATACCCTTTTTAATGTCCCGGTAAAGTTCAAATAACTCATTGTCACCAAGTTCAAATTCATCGCCGTAAAAATATTTAATCATCTTCACAAACAAGTCCTGCGTAATTTGTATTTTCTTCATATCACATCATATCCTTTCAAGGTGGCAAGATGCCCTGTTGTATAGAAAGGGGCATCTTGCCATCTTACTTTTTAATTAAGACTCCAATACCATTGGTTATTTACCCGTTTTGACTTTACGCCCAATTCCTCTTTGGCATTTCGCAAGGTCTTTTCGGCTATGCCCTTTTTCTCTGCAAGCTCCATTATCTCCGTCTGCGGCATTTGACCATCAGCAAGAAATTTTTCAAGAAAATCCACAGCTGCTTGCTTCTTTGTGCCTTTTGCCGTTCCGGAAAGCAAATCACCAGCGGAAACATCATACTCGCCAACCCATTCAAAGCCGTTTTTTTCACTCAATCGAAAAGCAACTGCTTTCGCTTCTGGTGCAAGCGAGCTTTTTGTCTGACATACAACTCTGATTTCGGGTTCGTCTTTAATTCTTCCGACAACCAGCACACTTCTCGCTGCCGCCTGAAAATCAATAGAACCTAACCCTCTGTATGCAGATTTTCCAACGCTGCACTTGTTCATATGCCCGATTAAGATAATCGCACATTTATATTTTTCTGCAAGCTCGGACATATGCTTCATAATCGGTCTTATCTCATTCGCCCTGTGCATATCCACATCAGCACCCAAAAATCCTTGAATCGGATCTAATACAACAAGCCTCGCATTAGTTTCAATAATAGCCTGTTCAAGCCGTGCATCTCGCATTGTAAGCGGTGTATCACTGTCATCAATCACAAGCACTTTTGAGCAATCTGCATTTGCCGCCAGCAATCGAGGTTTTATTGTGTCGGCTAATCCGTCCTCTGCCGTTTGGTATATAACATTTATCGTCTCTTTTGCCTCTTCATTTACAATGCTTTCGCCTTTTGTGAGTCGTGCAATAATCTGAAGAACAAGCGTTGTTTTTCCCTCACCGGGATCACCTTGTATAATTGTCACTTTTCCATACGGAATAAATGGATACCAAAGCCAGCATATAGGCTCAACTTCAACATCACGCATATTTATAAGTTTTAAATTGCTCATTTTTTGTCACCTCCTATTGCAAATTTGCCGGAGGTGTGGTAAAATATCCTTGTCGGGAGGGTGTTTTACCACACTTTCCGAGTCCTTTTGTATTTGCCGATACATCAGGACTTTTCTTTTTCTGCCAACCCGTTGTAGGTTTGCGTCATAATCTGAATTATATCGAGTAAGTCACTGTCAATATCCGCACTGTTGTTTATCCGCTTTAACTCTGCCAAAATTTCTGCCATTTGGTTTCTCAAAGCCTTGTAAACTCTTGTGTTTGGCTGAACTATCACATCACGCTCAGACAGGCGTTTGATTATGTAGTCTTGTTTTGTAAGTCCTGACAGCTTTACTCTGGCATTCAAGTCATCTCGTTCCTGCGGTGACATCCGGAATGATATTATCACATTCCGCCATCTGCCTTTATTATCAAGCGTTTTATCCAATATTTTCACACCTTTCAATGTTTAATTTATCTGCCATTTCTGCCTGTTCACTAGGGAACATATGAGCATATCTGTAGGTAATATCAATGCTTTCATGTCCCACACGCTTTGCTATTGCAACAGCAGTAAAACCCATATTAATAAGCAGGCTGACGTGTGAATGCCTGAGTTGGTGCAGAGTTAGTTTTTTAACTCCGGCTGCCTCCGAACCTCTTTTCATTTCGTGGTGAAGAAAACTCTTGGTAAAATCGAAAATTCTGTCATTATCACCGATGCCGTACAACATACCGGTATACTCTTTAATTTCATCCCTCAAAAACTCCGGCATTGTTATTGTGCGGACGCTGCACGGTGTTTTCGGATCGGTGATAATGTCCTCACCCTCAAGCCTTTGATAGGACTTGTTCACCCGAAGCATTGATTTTTCAAAATCAAAGTCCGCCGGTGTTAATGCCAATAGCTCGCCGACACGCAGTCCGCACCAATAAAGGATTTCAAAAGCGTAAAACGCTTGCGGCTTATCCATCATCACATCTGCAAATTTTGAATATTCCTCCTTTGTCCATATTACCATTTCTTTGGTTTGCTCTCTGCCCATATTCCCGGCTTTTCTTGCCGGGTTCTCGGTCAGGTTATAGAAATTGCAAGCGTGATTAAATATAGCACTTATTTGATTATGAATCGTTTTGAGATAACTCGGCGAATGCAGCTCGCCGTTTTCGTCACGCTCTGCCATAATCACATTTTGCCACGCAATAATATCCGTTGCTTTAATTTCCGACATTTTTCTGTCCTTAAAATACGGAAGTATCTTGTTTTCTATAACATTCTTCTTGGTAAGAAAAGTATTTTTCTTAATCCTTGATTTTCGGTCATTGTAATACAATTCCAAAAACGCTCCGAATGTCATATCAAGATTTGAACTTTTTATTTGTAAAAATTCACGCTCCCACGCCTGCGCTTCCCTCTTAGTTTCAAAACCTCGTTTCATTTTTTGTTTTCTTGCACCATCCCAATTATCATATCGGCATGATACATACCATTTTCCTGTCTTTTTGTCCTTATGCACCGACATTGTTAAACACTCCTTCCGAACCGTAAAATTTTTCCTCAAAGTATCTTCTGCTAACTCTGCCTGCGACTGTTATAAAACCTTTGGCTTCCAGCTCTTTATTCAAAAGCCGAACAACTTTGTAAGCGTAAGACATTGAGACACCTAAAGTTTCTGCCACTTCATCAGCAGAAATCATTAACTGCTTGTTCATAGCTACTCCTCCTTTCCAAGAAATTTATACAGTTCAGCAACGAACTGTATATTTGTATTATATCAGTTCATTTACGAACTGTCAATACCTTTTGTTTGTGTTCACAGAAAATTCACATTTTTTATATTTTTCACAAAATTATAAAAAACTATTTCATTTTTGAACGGTTTGTGTTATAATATATGTAAAGATTATTTTTGATAACAGATATTTGGAGGTACACCACTATGGAAGTTGGGAAAAAGATTAAGCGGTTCCGTACGGCTTTTGGCTTATCGCAAAAGGAGCTTGCACAAAAATCCGGTTTAAGCGAGCCAGCAATCCGCAATTATGAACTCGGAAACCGTACACCGTCCGAAAAGCAGCTTGAGAAAATCGCCGGTGCTTTGGGAGTAAGCATATACGCAATTTCCGATCCTAATTTAGAAAATTACGATGCTATTATGCACGCACTTTTTTGCTTAGAAGATGAATACGGCATTGTTCCTAATGAGGTTGACGGGCATGTGCACTTGTCCGTAGAAAACAAAAACGCTGTCACAAGAACTGTAAGCAAAATGCTCAGTTCATGGAACAGCGAATTCAAAAAACTTAAATCAGGTGAAATAACCAAGGAAGAATATGATATGTGGCGTTACAGTTATCCTCGTATTAAGGCTGAACGCTTACATGAAGAATTTAATAAACTGAAAAACAATACTGAAAAATAACAAATGTTATCATTCTGTTATCAATTTCAAAATTAAATCCCCGAAAACCGCATTATAACGCAGTTTTCGGGGATTTGTTTATTACTCCCACTCCAACTCAGGTATTTAACAGGCAGTAATAATATGCACTTATAATACGCTCTTTGTGCATTTATTCCATGCATTTTAACACTTACAGTTATTTGATTAAAATTTTGTAGCCAAATTGTAGCCACCGGTACTGCACCAAAATTCACCTCATCTAATTATTCAAAATGGGTATTTGCCGGTGGTTTACAGGTTGGAATAATATTTTATGTGATTTAAAACAACAAAAATCACATTCTATCGACCCGTTATTTTTAACTTGTAATACTATCGGATATTTCAACAATTTTATTAAGCAGCAAGTAAACTGTACTACCTAAATTATGAGGCCATTTTTCTATTTCATTATGTAATTGTTTAGCTTGACTTATTGCTTTTCTGATTTTTGACAAATCATAATGTGCTTTGTTTACACCTTTTCCATCAATTAATCCAGCATTAGCATCTTCTCTTAATCTATCCTTAAAATGAGATGTTTTTTCATATTGATGTTGATCGGTTACTGCAAATTTATAATCATCTTCATTAGGCTCAAGGTGGTGTAGCAATAACCACACTTCAAAAAATGGATTGCTAATTGCATATCCATATTTTTTTGCATCACAATCACTCAGCATTTGATTCCATTTTGCAAGGTTACTTGCATTTGTGTGATCATCCACATCAGCAATAATCCAAAATTCGTCTTCTGGGTGATGTTCAAAGTCATATACATCTGCTTGTTTTTCTTTAAAGCTATTAATTTTTTCGACGAGCTGCCAAGGCATACTTTTACTTAACTCTCTTTGTTGTTCAAGTGTTCTCATATTCGGCGGAGTATTCACAGCTTCTTCCATAACAGATATAAATCTAATTTTACTTTTTACACCATCAAATATATCCGAAATCATAGAAAAATATGTTTCTTCAGTTACTTGCCCCTCACATGATATAAAAATAATCTTATTCGATGTTGGTCTAACCGTTCTTTTTAAAGAGGTCTCTTGTCTGTTCGTTAATACTGGCATTACATATCACCTCTTATTACCGGAATTGCACCAAATCTTCCATTCAAATAATCTTTAATTATGTCCTGATTATCATTTGTTTCAAAATCAGAAAATGGTTTTAGTGCTGTTTCTCCTGTATTATTTTTTTCAATAAACCAGATTTCTTCTTTTGTAAAATCTCGAAGATTGATTAGGTTTACATCATGTGCCGTAAAAATAATTTGGCTAAGAAGATTCTGAGAATTTTCAACAAAGGTTTGTAAGATATACTTTGATAATTTTGTATGCAAACTGCGGTCAATTTCATCAACAAAATATATTGTATTGTTTTTCTTGTCCATCTGGAAAAGAATAGGCAACAGGTCCAACAATCTTTGTGTACCATCAGACTCATCATCAATATTAAAACTAGCAATCTTATTATTTAATGAATGTTCAAACTTAACTTGAATCAAAGAAGTTCTGTTTTTATTTTCAAAAAATATAAAATATCTTCCGTTTAAGCTAATCAATCCGCTTTCTTTATTTTCAATGTCTGCAACAAGTTCTTTCGGCAAATTCATCTTTTCAGCAAATTCTTGAAAATTAATTTCAGCACCAGAAGCACTGATTTTAGATACACCGGTATCTAGCTTACTTAAAGATTCAGATAAAAACTCCCTAAAATCCGAATCTTCTTTTACTCTAATTGGCAACCACTGTATTTTAGTATTTGGGAAAATAACCTGCACATTTTCAAACCAGTCAACAATTTTTTCAGCTCTTTTAATTCCATTGTCTTTAAGCTTATACAAGAAAAGTTGATTTTTTTGGTTTTCTTTCATACTTGATTTTAAGACTTCTGCTAGCCGTCTGTCTTTGGAGTCACTTCTACCAAATTTTGTTTCTATATCAATATCAGTTATACAATTTTCATCTGTTACACGAGTAAACATAGGAACAAACCCCTTGTCTGTACGAATCATTAACCATTCCTCTGAAACTCGTTTGGGCGTCAACGTAAAACCATATTCAAATACATTTTTATCTAAGTAAAATACAAATTGAAATAACGATGTTTCTTCTATTCCCTCAAGATTTCCCTTGAATTGTGGCACTCGTGTACTTTTACCACTTTTTTGACCGTCAACAATATATTCCTTTGCAAATTGTATTGATTCCACAAAAGTAGATTTACCGGATGCGTTCGGCCCAAAAAAAGCACCACGTCTTAAAACATCAATGTCCCCATATTTTGTTTCCAATCTAGTCAAAAACCTTTTGTCAGTATTGTTCTCTGTAGGTATCATACTAAACTCTATAGAATGTCCTATGGACTTAAAATTACTTACTATATATTTTAAAAGCATAAAACAGACCTCCTATTCTATATTCAATTCCGTTAATCTATATCCAAGAGCCTCTTTAGAAACTTTAAAGAAGTCTTTTAAATAGGCAATCAACTCATCATTGCTATAATTATTATTTTGATTTTCAAAATCTTTTTTCTTTATCATAATTAGATCATTAGGCATTAAAAGACAACTTGCAAAATAATCAGCTTCTTTTTCAGTTTCAGGACGTTCCTTGTTGCTTGCATCTAAAGCGGATTTATCGCAAATTATAGCACCATTAGTTAAAGTATGCCCCAGATAATGATGTCCTAATTCATGAGCTATGGTAAAATTTTTTCGTGGCTCATACATATTGCTATTCACAAAAATAATTTTCGTATCATTTATTTCAATGTATATGCCACAAAATTCAGTATCATCCTCATTACGTTCTTCAAATACAATATTTCGTTTTTTCATTATATCACCGATTAATTCAATCGGCGGCTTTCTCAAAACATTAAAACCAAGGATTCCGTCAACAAGATTTTGTATGCTGTTTCTTCTTTTCCAATCCATCATTTTTCTCCATTAGCAATTTCGATAGCACGCTTTTGCAAGCTTTCCAAAGTTGATTGTTTTATTTTTCCTCTTGCTGCCATAGCGAACCACAACACTTCTTTTTGTTTTTGTCTAAAAGGTATAACTTCACACTTTTGCTTTAATTGTTCTCCCTCAATCGACTTATCAGTTGAAAACGCTTCTTGTAATACTGATTCCATAAGCTGTGACGCATATTGCTGCGCAATATTAACTTCTTTTTCAAGTTCATCGCACAAAAGCATTAGTTTATTGACTTTCTCAACAATTCGTTGTTGCTCTTGCAAAGGCGGTATTGGGACAAGAAAATTCTCAATAAAACTTTTACTTACTCTTTGCTGTCCTGCTGTACCAGTATAGGTTGAAACACCTCCGTTAATGAATCTATCGTTTTTTAGGCAAAAAAGTATATAACAATTGTTGATATTCCGTATAGCTCTTAAAATAAACAACTCTGTTGTTCCTGCACCTATATGATTATACAAATTTTTAAATATAACAGATTTTCTATTTTCAAAACACGGTGTAATTTTCGCTATGCCAATATCGTGTTCTTGAAAATGAGTATACCCTTTTTTTACATCAAACCACATTCTTTTTTCACTTAAATGTTTATTATTAAATCCATCGCTAATTAAATTCATAGGCACAAATGATACTTCTATATTCTCGTTGGGCTCATTTTTAGGATTTACAACATATAGTTCTGCTAACCTACACCATTCCCACCCTTTTGGTAATGCAAATGGTTTTTCCTCATTTGAAATAGGAGGCAATTCTTTTGGCTTTTTAATTTTACCTTCCTTAATGAGTTTATCTTTTTCTTTTTTTATTCTTTCCAAAAGAACACTTGCCGGCTCATCTTCAGGATTCTGTTCGCACAATTTTCCTTCCACTGCTTGCTGTAGTATTGATTGTCGAAGTTTTCCTATATCTCCATTTGCTATTTCACCAACAATTAATTTTAATCTCGACTCTATTTTTTTTATTTTTGACAAAATAAACAACTGTTCTTCTAAAGAAATATCAGGAAAATCAATTTCTTCTAAATCAGAATATCTTAAAGCTGCTCTAACACCGCCTCTGTTTCCATACCAATTTATTAAATTAATACCAATAGAACTTTTTAAATAATACAGCAAGAATTCATCATCAATATGCTCATCTGTTTCGAATACTACATAAGCAGGACTAACAATTCCAAAAGTTTCTTTTGGGGCTAAGCCTATTGAACCCACATTTATTCTATATGGATTATACGCAAATTGATGTTCGTTTAAAACTATGTAATTACCTAAATCGTCACTAGCTTTATTATTTGTTACACTTACTCCTTCTGTATTAGTAACACCATATACAATTAAATTTGCTTGAATAAGTTCGGTATCCTTAACTTTTAATTTAACTTGTTTTATATGCTCGCCTAATTTAATTGTAGGAAATGATAAAGTCTTCATTTTATTATCTCCTCAATTTCTGCCAAGATTTTAACACTATTGACTAAGTGCTGTGAAATTTTATTTATAATAGCGGTTGGCTCTAAAAGTTCATTTTCTAATGCTATGGATGGATTTTTAAAATCCAAATTATAGTTTCTTTCTTTGATTTCATTAATAGAAACTTTCCATGCACAATCAGATTTCTTTCTGTTGTTCCACCATTCTTTTTCAGCTTTAAATTCATCATACTTTATTGGTTTTGTTTTAGTATAATTTTTATATCCCTCAGGAAGCTGATGTTCATAAAACCATATTTCTGTTGTTTTTCCTCGCTCCAAGAATAACAAGTTCGTATTTATGCCAGTATAAGGAGCAAAAACTCCGTTGGGTAATCTAACAATCGTATGCAGATTAAATTCACTTAGAAGTTTCTCCTTGATTTTTGTCTTTGCACCCTCTCCAAATAAAAAACCGTCAGGCAAAACAATAGCAGCTCTGCCTGTATGATTAAGCTTATACATTAACAAAATCAAAAACAAGTCCGCTGTTTCTTTTGTTTTTAGTGCTTTAGGGAAATTATCTTGTATTCCATCTTCTTCGACTCCGCCAAACGGTGGATTAGTTATGATAATATCCACTTTATCCTTTGCTTTTATATCCTTTACCGAATAGCCTAAAGAATTATCGTGCATAATCTGTGGATTATCAATATTATGCAAAATCATATTTGTAGTACATAACATATGTGGCAAAGGCTTTTTTTCCACACCTAAAATTGATTCCTGCAAAGTCTTTTCATCATCAATATTTTTAACTTGTTTTCTCAAATGCTCTAATGCACAAACTAAAAATCCGCCTGTCCCGCAAGCAAAATCGAGAACTTTTTCTCACAACTGAGGGTTTACCATATCAACCATAAACTGAGTTACAGCTCTTGGCGTATAATACTCACCTGAATTTCCGGCGCTTTGCAAATCTTTTAATATACTTTCATAAATATCATTAAATAAGTGCCTGTCAGAGGTTTTGTCAAAATCAATTTCATTTAATTTATTTATTACACCCCTCATTAATGTGCCGGACTTCATATAGTTATAACTATCCTCAAATAATGACTTCACAAGCCACTCCTTTGAATCGCTCTTTTCAGTCAGTTTCCAATCCTTAAAAGTTTTAAATAATTTATTATTTACAAAATCCAGTAATTCATCTCCGGTAATTCCTTCATCATCAGCCGCCCAGTCAGACCATCTAAGTCCTGACGGAATAATATATTTATAATTATCCGAAAGAAGTTCCCATTCTTTTTCTTTTGAATCAAATATTTTTAAAAACAACATCCATACAAGTTGAGATATTCTTTGTGCGTCACCATCAACGCCTGCGTCTTGACGCATTATATCTTGTACGGATTTTATTGTGGCTGATATACTCATTTTTTATCTCCTTATGCTACATACAATTCTCTTTCCAATTCTGTAATAGCTTCCATAAATTTATCTTTATTTCCGAAACTTTTAATTATTTCAACCAAAGTTCCAAAGCGTGCCATATCAGGAACTTTTAATATCTCTATGCTTTCAATATTTTCAAGCCCCTCGTCAGCATATTTATCAAGCAATGCCTCCAGTACTTGTTTTGCAACATTATTGTATTTTCCAAAATAGTTCCTTTTCCTAACATTATTCGCACGTTCTTTCCGTGTAAGAGGTGGCATATCAAAAGCAATATGACAAATTAAGTCAAACGGGTCTAAATCTTTTGAAACCTCTTCTTGCAATTCATCAAAGAAAATGCCCTTTTCTTCAAGTTCCTTAATAATAACTGTTTTTTTATCAACACTATTCCATTTTTGAAGAAAATCATCTAATGTTGCATATTCACTGCGAATATTCTTTTTGGTATAATCGACAAGGCTTTCAGTTATTAATTTACCGTTAGCATCTAAATACTGAACTCTTTCATTTATGATAGACACCGGCACATCATCAACAAAATATTTTATATGTTTTTGTTTGCCGTTATCATCAGGGTTAAATGTAATATCCGGCGGTGTATCTTTAATATTATTCTCATTTTCGGGAACGTCTGTATCCATTTCATCATCAATTGAGATTTCCTCAGTATCTTCTATAGGAATTTCTCCGTCAGTTTCTTTAATTTTTACAGGTTCTCCATCAAAATCTTTGTCTGCAAACAATTTAGTCACATTTCTAAAGTCAATTATCGTAAAGTATAATTTATCATGTTCTTCATTGATTCTTGTACCACGTCCAATTATTTGCTTGAACTCCGTCATGCTGTTAATGCTACTATCCAAAACAATAAACCTACAAGTATCAACATCAACTCCCGTTGTTAAAAGCTTGCTTGTCGTTACCAATACCGGATACGTTTCTTCCGGATCCATAAAATTATCAAGTTCCACAACACCTTCACTGTCACTTGTCATTTGTACAACATATTTATAATTCTGATTAACCAAATCAGAATTTTCATTTCTTAACGCCTGTGCCATTCGTTGTGCATGATTTTGGTCAACGCAAAAGAAAATAGTTTTCGCAAAGCGAGAGTTATTTTTCTTTAAAAATTCTGTTACTCGTTTCGCCACAAGTTCAGTTCTTTGCTCTAAAACTAAATTTCTATCATAGTCACTAACATTGTACTCTCTATCCTCAATTTCATATCCATATCTATCTGTTTTCCCCTTTGTGGGACGGTAACCTTCTAAATCTTTATCTATTCCTACTCTGACCACTTTATACGGAGCAAGAAAACCATCTTCTATGCCTTGTTTTAATGAGTACGTATATATAGGTTCGCCGAAATATTCAATATTAGATATATCTTTTGTTTCTTTTGGTGTGGCAGTCATACCTATTTGTGTTGCATTCTTAAAATACTCTAATATTTTGCGCCATGCCGAATTATCCTTTGCACTTCCTCTATGACATTCATCTACAACAATAAGATCAAAAAAATCAGGAGAAAATTCTTTGTATGTATCAGAAAATCCTTCTTTTCCCGTAACACCTTGATAAATAGCAAAATACATTTCGTAAGCTTTATTAGCTTCTCTGTTTTTGATTTTTATCATTTTCCTATTGTTTGTATCAGCATTAAAAAACTTGAAATCTTTTCGCATAGGATCATCAACAAGTATGTTTCTATCCGCCAAAAACAAAATTCTTTTTTTACTTCTTGACCTCCATAATCTATATATAATTTGAAATGCAGTATATGTTTTTCCCGTCCCTGTCGCCATAACAAGTAATACTCGATTTTGCCCATTTGCAATAGCTTCGATTGTTCTATTTATTGCATTACATTGATAGTAACGCGGTTTTCTATTGTTATTTGGATTAAAATAGTATTCTTGTGATACAATTTTGTCCGCTTCGTCATCAATATTTTTAAATGACTTGTATTTATGCCATAATTCATTGGGTGAAGGAAATTTATCAAGTGAGAGTTCGGTTTGTACTTTGCCATTTTGAACAGTTTTATCATAAAACATAAATCCATCACCATTTGAGGTAAAAACAAATGGGATATCTAAAATTTCTGCATATTTAAGAGCTTGTTCCATTCCATCGCCAATACTATGTTTATTATCTTTTGCTTCTACGATTGCAATAGGAATATTAGGTTTCCAATACAAAATATAATCTGCACGCTTTTTTTCACCGCGCTTTACGGTCTTTCTGCGAACGATCACTTTACCGTTTGTAAACGAAACTTCTTCTCTGATCTGCAAATCCCTGTCCCACCCCACCGAAATAATTGCAGGAGTTATGTATTTAGTTCTTATATCTTGTTCGGTCATATCTTTCTTGTTCACTATGTCACCTCCAAACTATTCATTCTTATTTCTAAATACGATATATTTTCCACTATTTATTCTTGCATCAGCCGGCTTTTGCGAATCCGAAGGCAACAGCCAAACGCCGGATATTTTAACTGCACCTTTTATACGACCATCAGCGCATAATTTATGAACACGTCTCGGTGAAACTTCCCATAATTCACTTGCTTGTTGCACAGTCATAAAGTCCATCCGGACACACCTCTCCTAATTATAATTACACTATTTATATTATATACGAATATGCGTACTGTGTCAATCCTTTCTCAAGAAGACTGTCAATATTCACAATAAAATTTTACTGTACTAATTTTTTAATACCATTCTATAAATACATTGTTTTTGTCAGACAAACAACGAATAAATACATAATAAACGCAAACGAAAATATATCATATATTCAAATGTATAGCTCATTTTCACAGCATAGCAAGCAAAGCGAGTGAGTACCCACTCACAAAAAAATCAATTTTGCTTACTTGCCATATCCGGGCAGAATAGCAAGCAAAGCAAGTGCAGCCACACTCGCTTAAAATTGATTTGATTTTTGGGGTAATCCCAAACCCTTTTTTGATTAAATATTTTAAAAATACTCCATGGACAAATAGAGGCTCTTTTTGAGGGGTATTAAGGAATTTATATTCCAATACGAAATTCCCCTCAAAAGAGCCTTGTATTTATACGGTTTTTTCGCCTTTATTTGCCCATTCTCAGCCGTCTGTTACGTTCGTATTCAGCCTTTTTCTTTCTGCGGACAACAACTCTGCAATTATCACAGTATTTTGTTTTATTTGCCTTGCTTGCAAATGTCTTGCCGCAGTATGCACATCTTTTAAGATTTTGAGGCTTTGTAATTTCAGCATACAACCCCTTATCCAGAGGCAGCACAGCTATTTTAAGCCATTTGCAGATAATATGCGAATATGTAATAACTTGCGGACACACACATACCTCTCCGTCATCAAGCAAAATACAATTTCCGTTATCATAATTACAGCATTCCTTCCGAATGAGTTTATTTACACTGCGGCTTTGCTTTGGTGTCAGCGTTAATACCTGATAATTATTTTTTATGTTTATTCACCTCTTTCTTTTTCAGATTTTGGATTTTAACTATAAAACGTCTGATTAAACAGCCGTTCTATATATGCGTCATAATTTATGAGTGTGCCAAAAATACAGGTTGCCAGATAAGCCGACTCATATTTCACGTTCTGAGCCGTACGATAAATTTCTACCGCTCTGTCTAAAATTTCAGGCATCATTTCGCCAAGGAGTTTTTTCCGTATTTCAGTATTGGAATATGTAACTCCGTCAATTTTTATTTCCGGCTTATTCCATAAAAGCTCCATCGCTTTTCTCACCAAATTCTTCTCGGTTTGTGATAAATATTCCTTGTCCCTTTCGGGATGAAAATAGCACTCATCAAGATAATAATAGAATTTTTTTGTTTCCGAATCCACGGCCTCACCTTCTTGTTGTTGTGGTTTTTGATAAATATATTTTATTATATGAGTTTTGTTAATTGCCCTCCCTGATGTACAGGGGGTTACAGGCTGACGGCACAAAGGTGCCTGTACCGCATACAGGGAGTTCCTCTATGTGGTACAGATTGCTTGTCTGATGATTTCTGCCCCTTGAGCTTTTCAAAAAGCGTTCCCTTTTTGAAATAAACCCTTTTTTCTCAAGCGAAGCTATTACCCTGCGCACTTTCGATTCGCTTATAGCACATTCATCTGCAATTTTGCAGGCAGACGGAAAACAATTCTTTGTTTTTATATCTGCCCGCATACAAAGATAAGCATAAATTTTAAACTCATACACATCTAAATCATAATTAAAAATACTGTTTTCAAGTATAAAAAAGTTTCCGTTCACATAAGACCGCCGCCTTTCCTTTTCTGTTAATTACTGCTCATCGTTATTTATCTGAAACCCATAAAATTTTTGTTTGAAGTACTGCAGCGGACATTTGCCCGATACAGTAATATAGCCCATATCCCGAAGCTCTCTGTTCAGACTTCTGATAATCTGATACGACTTGCTTTTACTGATACCAAGAGCTGCCGAAACCTCATCAACCGTAATATACTGTGCCCTCATTTTCTCACCTCTCTTTCAATAAAAAGTATTTTTAATTCGTGTTATCAGCTTATAACGGAATAATACAAATATAAATATGTACTTTTAATGCACATTTATATTATACACATTATTCATGCGTTTGTCAAGACTAAAATTTATTAAAATATGTACTTGAAATTCGTATTATTTTATGTTATAATAATCGTGAGGTGAATTAGATATGAATAATTCAGAAGAAAATACAATAGGAAAACGAGTTCGTGAAATGCGAAAGCGTAAAGGATTGAATCAACAGGAGCTTGCTGACATACTCGGTAAATCTCTGCGCACTGTTCAAAAATACGAAAACGGTGAAATCAATATTTCAGTCGGAATGGTAAATACCATTGCAAAAGTTTTGGAAACTTCGTCATCGTATTTGCTGGGTTATAAAAAAGACGGTGCAAAAATAGAATGTATGTCGGATATTATGAGCTTTCTTTTCTGTCTTGAAAAGGTTTCGGGAATCAAATTCGGAATTGATGTAAAAAAGCCGCCAAAGAATGACGGCTGGGAATGTTCGATAAATTTCAACGGAAAGGATTTATCGGCAGACTTAAATTCCGATATGTGTCTGTTTCTTGAAGATTGGGCGAATATGCGCGAAGAATTTTATTCCTACTCGCAGAGCAGGGAGAGCTATGACAAATGGAAGGATCAGACTCTTGCTTATTATTCGTCCCTGGCGGTTGAAACAAAAGAGCCGGAAGATATGAACGAAAATGAAAGAATTACCAAAAGAAACGATTATTTAAAAGCACTGTATGAAAATCCTGACAATACGCTTTAACGCTTCACTTCCCGGAAAGGAGCTTAAATGTCAGTAACAAAGGATTCAAAAACAGGAAAATGGATGTCGCAGATAAGGGTGACAAACTGGAAAGGCGACACCATTCATAAAAAGAAAAGAGGCTTCCGCACAAAGCGTGAAGCACAGGAATGGGAACGGGATTTTTTAAGTCAGTCATCCGCAAGTCTTGAAATGAAGTTTTCGGATTTCATTGATATTTATTTCAAGGATATGGAACAGCGGTTAAAACGCTCCACCATATCAAACAAACGGTTTATGGTTGACCTGAAAATAACGCCGTATTTTGGAAAAATGCCGCTGAGTGAAATAAAGCCGACAGATATTCGTGCCTGGCAAAACTCACTCACGAGCTACCGTGATGAAAACTGTACTGCATATTCTCCGACATATTTAAAAGCAATACAAAATCAGATAACTGCTATTTTCAATTACGCCGTGAAGTATTACAACCTGAAAGAAAATCCCTGTCACAAGGCAGGAAGTATGGGAAAGAAAAACGCTGATGAAATGCTGTTCTGGACAAAAGAGGAATTTTATACATTTATTGAGGCTGTTTCGGATAAGCCGCTTTCAAAAGCAATATTTATGACATTGTATTATACCGGGATTCGCGAGGGTGAGCTTATGGCTCTGACACCTGCCGATATTGATTTTGAAAAATCAACCGTTACAATCAATAAAAGCTATCAGAGGCTTAACCGCGAAGATATTATAACATCACCCAAAACACCGAAAAGCAATCGTGTAATTACAATACCTCAGCTTTTGTGCAGCTGTTTAAAGGATTATATGTCGCATTGTTACGGGCTTCAAAGCTGCGACAGACTTTTTCCCTGTACGAAACATTATTTGTGGCACGAAATGGAGCGGGGCTGTAAAATTTCCGGTGTGAAAAAGATTCGTGTGCACGATATACGGCACCCGTATGTCAAGCTAAAACTAAAAATTTTATCAGCCTATTTCAGCCGCACTTTCGGTGCAAAAGTCCTTGATTTTCCACACGATTTCAATCCTGTTATCGGGATATACACACACCTTTTCGATAAGCATATTGGCAAGTGTCTGCGTTAAGGCGGTTTCTTTTTTTACGGCTTTTGCCGTGCGGATAATTTTTGCCCTGTTTTCAGTTTCAAGCTGTGAGCGTTCCTCCGATTTGCAGAATTTATCGTATTGAATACGGTAATTTTCGGCTTTCGTATCCAATTCAATTTTTAACCGTTTATACTCATCAAGTGTAATTTCCTCTGTTAAAAGCTGCTCATACAAGAGTTGTTTTTTCTTTTGGCAAGCCGTTATCTGCTTTTCAATATCCGCAAGCTGCTCTGTTTTTATCTGTGCAGTATCAACCTTTGAAACATCATCAATATTCAATATGCTTTCGGCTTGTTTGGAGATTATATCAAAAATTGCTTGGTTTAATGCACCTTCCGTAATCTCCGATTTATAGCAAGGCTCCGTTTCGTCGTTCCTTGTGTAGCTGCACCGATATATCGGTATTTTTTTCGGCACATAATCCATTGCGTGCTTGCAGCAGCCGCACTCAACCTTTCCACGAAGTGGATAGCTTCGCTGTTTTTTATTCGGCTGCTTAAATGTTCGTCGTACCGCATTTGCTTTTTCAAACAGTTCATCCGAAACAATCGCATCGTGGTGGTGCGGTATCTTTATCCACTCGCTTTCATCACGCTTGACCATTTTTGTGCTGCCCACATCCTGTACCTTTTGTTTGAGCATCACAAACATACCCATATACTGTTCATTGACAATAATTCGGTTGATGGTGGAAATGCTCCAATATTTGCAGTTCGGGAAACGAGAGCCGTAGTTTCCTTTAATGCCCTTGTACTGTGCAGGAGTAGGAATATTTTTATCAAACAACAGCTTTGATATATATGCGGCAGACTTGCCATCGGCGGTAAGCTCGAATATCATTTTAACCGTTTCGGCGGCTTTCTCATCTATAATCTGCTCGCCGTTATCTCCGGCTTTATAGCCGTATGTATAATTTCCCGATTTATATTCGCCACGCCGCATTTTTGTATATTTGGCACTCTTTGTTTTAACAGATAAATCACGGCTGTAATACTCGTTTACGAGATATTTCACCGCAACGGCAATGCCGCCCGTATCGCCCCTGTGTTCGTTGCTGTCATAATTGTCGCTGACCGATATAAACCGCACACCGAACAGAGGAAATATTTGTTGTGTAAAATACCCAACCTCTATACTGTTCCTACCGAAACGAGAGAAGTCCTTTACCAAAATGCAGTTCACCTTATAAGCTTTAACATCATTCAAAAGCTGCTGAACGGCGGGGCGTTCAAGATTAGTGCCGGAATAGCCGTTGTCAACATATTCGATAATTTCAACATTATCACCGAGAGCTTCCGCATATTTACGGAGCAAAAGCCTTTGGGATTCAATGCTCATACTCTCAACACGCTTATCTTCAACAGACAAACGCAGATATATGGCTATAATGTATCTATCCATTTGCTATCGCCTCGCTTTCAAATTCGTTATCAAAGCTATATGTTATTTCAACTTTTTTGCCTTTGTAAATATCTATTCTTGAAATCAGCTTGTCTATAAGCTCTTTTGTAAGCGTGTTGTTTTCAACAATATCCGAAACGGCGTTCGACAGGTCACAATATCGGCTATAGCTTTTTTCAAGCTCTGTGCGGCGGTTCTCAACCTCGGTTATCTTTTTCATCATATCTGAGATTTTATCACCGTAGCTTTTACGCATTTCTTGATATTCCTCTTGCGTTATAATGCCGTTTACAAGGTTTTCATATAAGCTGTTCAGAAAATTCCGGTTTTTTGATATGTAAGCTCTTAAATTCTTTAATTCCGCCTGTTGAGCTTCTATTTCTTTCTTATCATTCAGCGAATAGAATATCAGATTTTTTCTGTCGGCAAGTACAGACGCTTGCGATTTTATTGCGGTTATAACCACATTGAGCAAATCCTTTTCAAGAATACTGCCGTTATCGCATCCGTCACGCTTATATCTTGTATTTGTAAGACAGCTTATATTATATGCAAAACCTGTTTTTACTCTTGAAAATCTTGAACGATGTAACGCTCTGCCGCACTCGCCGCAGAAAATTTTTCCTTTCCATATATTTTCGGTGTATGGTATTACGGTTAGCTTGCTGTGCTTATTTTTTAACTGCTCCATACGCTCCTGTGCTTTATCAAACATATCCTGTGAAATAATAGCCTCGTGCGTGTTCGGAACAACTATCCATTCATCTTTGTCAACGGCGGTCTGCTTTTTAGCCAAGCTGTCACTTCTGCCCTGAACGAGCTTGCCTGTATATATTTCGTGTGTTAAGATTTGCCGAACGGTCATAGTCTGCCATAATCCGCTGCCGATACTCTTTTTTGAGGTTATATATCCCTTTTGATAGCCGTATGCACCCGGTGTTAGGATTTGCTGTTCGTTAAGCTGCAAGCATATCTCATTTGTTGACATACCACCGTTAAAAAGCTCAAATATCAGCTTGACAACGGGTGCGGTTTCGGGATTTACGATTAGCTTATGACAGTCATTCGGATCTTTCAGATAACCGTATTTCGGTCTTGCACTCACATATTGTCCGTCACGCATTGCCTGTCGTGCCTGTGTTTTGATTTTCTTTCCGATGTCCAAAGCGTAGGCTTCGTTTATAATATTTTTGATATAAAGGAGCATTTTATCACCGTTTGAGGGTGTATCCGTATCAAAGTTATCGTTTACGGCAATAAACCGCACCTTCTTTTCGGGAAAGTAGGTGTCTATATAAAAGCCTGTGTCAATACTGTTTCTGCCGAGCCTTGACAAGTCCTTTACGATTACGCAGTCTATCTTGCCGCTTTCAATATCCTCAATCATATGCTGAAATTCAGGGCGGTGAAAGCTTGTGCCTGTCGCTCCGTTGTCGATATATACTCCTGCCAAACGCATATTTCCGTTTTGTGCGATATAATCATCGAGTATCATCTTTTGATTTTCGATGGAATTACCCTTGTTGTGGCTGTCCTCAACCGATAATCTTATATACTGTGCCGTTTTTATGTATATAGGCATATTTTCCGGCTTTGTCTGTGCGACAGTGATATTTTTTCTGCTTTTTCTTGCCATATCAAACCACCTCCCGATATTCGCTTAATGCAGCTAATGCCTGTTCATATTCGTCTTTGAAATTAAAAGCTATCTGTATGTGCGTTTTATCATAAATATGGATGCACTCTATAAGGCGGATAACAATGTTGCGGTCAATTTTATCAATATTTTCAAAGGCTTTGAAGTGTTCTATCCATTGTAGCTTTTTCGAGGTGTTGTTTCTGCACTCGTCAAGCTCGGTTTCAAGCTGTTTTAATGCGTCCTCCAACCGTTTCTTGTCTTTGGAGTAGGAGGTGTTAAGCGTTTTGTAATCCTCTTTATTCAGAATACCGGAAATGTAGTTTTCATAAAGGGTTGATTTGTATTCACTTGTTTTGTCAAGCTGTTTTTGTACCTCGCTGATTTGCACCGATATTTTATTGCACATATCCTTGTTTATTGCATTATTGTTGATGCCGCCTATTAAAGCGTTCAGAGAAGCAACATTTTTTATGTGTCCCTTAATGCTGTCCGTAACACAATTTACAAGGTCGGTTTCCTTAATCATATTACCGCCTGTGCAGCCGTTTTTCTTTCCGGTGGGGCAATAATAGTAGAAGTATTTTTCGCCGTTATGTGTAACGGTTTTGCGTGTCATACGATTTCCACAGCAGCCGCAGATTAAAATTCCCGAAAACAAATGCAGTTCATTCTTTTTCGGTGATGTTCTTGTGTCGATACGCATAATCTTCTGCACAAGCTCAAAATCTTGTCTGCCAATTATCGCTTCGTGTGCGTTTTCGGTTACAAACATCTCATCGGCGTTGCGTTTTACATACTCCTTAACCTTGTAATTCGGCTTGCCGCATTTGCCTTGTATCAGCTTGCCCGTATAGATTTCATCTTTGAGAATACGAATTACGGTTGTTGCCGACCATTTTGAATTTTCCTTATCGCAGTAGCCACCTGTGGGGAGTGAGATGTTGTTGTCCTTTTTATATTCCCTCGGCGATAAAACCGCAAGCCTATTTAGCTCATTTGCAATTCGCTCCGCACTGTAACCGTCTGTCCGCATTTTGAATATATCCTTTACCACCTGTGCGGCATATTCATCAATAACAAGCTGATTTTTATTATTATCAGCCTTTTTGTAACCGTAAACGGGAACGGCTCCGACATAATCGCCGTTTTTCCTTTTGATATTGAGTGCCGTGCGTACCTTTACGGAAATATCACGGCAGTATTCATCGTTCATTACTCCCTTAAAGGATACGGAAATATCTCCCGTAACGGCTTCCTTTGCGGTGTCTATATTATCGTTTATGGCGATAAAGCGAACACCGAGAGCCGGGAAAACTCTGCGGAGATATGTAAAGGTTTCGTTGTACTCTCTGCCGAGCCTTGATAAGTCCTTTACGATTATACAGTTGATTTTTCCGCTTTTGATGTCCTCAAGCATTGCCTTAAATGCGGGCCGATCAAAAACGATTCCCGAATAACCGTCGTCTACCTGTTCATTAACGATTTTGATGTCGAGGTTTCGTTTGACAAATTCGTCAATGTATTTTCTTTGGTTTGCTATGCTGTCGCTTTCGTTTGCTCTGTCGCTTGTGTATGATAAGCGAAGATATTTTGTAGCGTTATACATAAATTTTTACCTCCTTGAAATTTACGGCTTGTCCGCAAAATCAAAGAGTATTGAATTTATCTTGTATTCAATTCTTTTTCCGTAATATATTTTATCACGGAACGGCGAACACCGCAAAAAATTATATCATAATACTTTGCAGACAATCCTCGATGGATAAGCCTTTGTCACTGTATTTTGCCGTAACGACAAAATTTCCGCACTTAAACCGGTACGGGTTTTTAATCTGCCGTATGTATTCCTTGATACGCTCCGGCTTTGGCAAGTCCTTGTTTACGGATATATCGTTTATATCCACAAGAGTGTCAGGGTTGGTTAAATCTTTAATATCTGTCATAGTGCGACCTCCTTAAAAATTCTTTAATATCACAAATTAAAGCACTCATAAAATGCGTTAATTTCTAATATTAAAGTTAAGCCGTACCCGCCCCGAAAGACGGGTACAACTTATTTTCTTTATTTTGAAGCAATTACAGACGGTGCTTTGCAAAAACACTCCATAGGAATTTCACCTCTCCGCCATCCGACCGAGCTGCCCCCATTGCCTGCGACGCTTTTAACGCTCGGACTGTGGCTGGGCAGAAGTATCATTGTCCCAGTAAAGAGTCATCGCCCGCAAAGCTGCCGCTTGCATTGTAACGCTGATATTTCTCGCTCTTATAGCTTTTCATCAAGAAAGAAGGATGAAGTAGAAGCAAAGCTATCGTCTTGGCGTATCCGTCACTTGGCTCGTCCGTACCGAAATGTATCCGTTTGCCTGTTATGCTGCACCGCCGTTATCTTGCGTGCTTTCTTTGTAAAATGAAAGGGTTATGTACTCTGTTTAGACATCGCGTACTTGTTAATTATTGTCGCAATCAGATGCTGCTCGTTTTCACAAACGGTAGGCATAAGCCTTAACAAAAGACTTTCCTCGTCTATGGACAAAGGTAAATAAAGCTCTTTTCGATACCCGCTCATTAAAAACGCTCCGCCATCTATTCCTGTTTTGGTACATATAGGTGCATATCGGCTCAAAAACAGTATATCCCTGCGAATTGTCCTGTCTGAAACAGAATAATGAAATGCCAAGTCTTTCATAGAGCATTTATTCTTTCGCATAAGGATAAAAAGAATTTCAAGTCTTCTTTCAAAAGAAGTTAATTGCCTATCCAAGCCGACTGCACCTCCTTTCGCTAACTATTCTAAATGATATTGCGGACAGTTCTTTTCCTAAATCAAAAAATAATTTCATAATTTCACCCTTTTGTGTAAATTTTGTTGAATTTGCACAAAAGAGAGAGGCGGAGCACGGCTATGTTTACTAATAAATTTCAAACAAAAACAGCCAAACTTGCCCGTTCTAAAAATACGGGTAAATTTGGCTGTACGGTATGAGTGTGTTTTTGCTCCACCATCTGAGTCCGAATTATTATTCTTTCTGCTGCTTGCCTTGTGTTGATGAGAGCGATTTCTTCTAATATATACAAATATAATTGGTGTTGGACAACGACACATTATATATCACTCCTAACCGCACGGCAACTCACTTTATAAAAGCGGATACCATATATGCGTGCAAGATTGCCACGCCAAATGTATTTAGTTATATTGAATTTATTTCATTGTTGCAAAAAGTCAAAAAAGACCATAGAATTACTGTAAATTCTACGGTCTTAATATTGGTTTTTGCTTGTTATTTACTTTTTTATATCTTTTTTTCATAATCAACACCTGCGTATATGTCAGCACAGATTATAGTTTTAGCAAGGCTTTCTTTTTGATCTCGAATACATTATTTTGTTCCAAATGCCATAATAGCCGTTCCTGATCCTCTCTCGATAGTTTTGATAAATGATATGTAATTTGAGAAATGTAATCCGGCTCGACATATGATGAAGCATCCAATAACAGTTTATCAACCGAAGTTCCTAATGCATCAGCTATATTAACCAATGTATCAATTTTTATATTGATTTTTCCTCTTTCAATTTTTGAAAGATGTTTCTCCGATATGTTAGATAATTCGGCTAATTTTTCTTGGGTAAAACCTCGCTGTTCTCTATAATTACGAATGTTATCACCCAATTTTTCGTAATCCATATTTGTAGTATCACTCCTAACATAATTATACTAGTGCTTTGCTGTTTTTTTAACTGCTCCAATGCTTAATTTAGTAATCACGCAGGATAATACTACCCACATAAATAAAAATAGAGCTACACACATTTATATGGTGTAGCCCTAATAAATTTTTGATTATTATGGAATGTATGGATTTGGATTAAATAAAAGTATAATCAAATCTATCAATATTTTAGCTCAAAAAGTTCATAGTAATAAAAACAAGCTTTTCAATATCTATTGTATAAAAGTTATATATTGTTTACATTACTTTCAATATAATAATTAAATCTTCTATGTCAATCAAGCCGTTACCATCTAAATCGCAATGTTTAAAATCGTTCCAATCAATAGATTTTTCACCCATTCGATAAAATTTTTGGCAATATGTAATATCAAGAAGATCAACTACTCCGTCGGCGTTTACATCACAGCTTGACTTTTTAGTGACATTTGTATTTGCGCTTTCGGCGGTAATCTTAGTTGTAAAGTAAACTGCTTTTCCGTTTTTATCATATCCTGCTGCCGAAACATCAACAAGCCTTATTCCGACCGTCATATCGTTAAGAATTTCTTTGAATTGAACCTCAGCTGCATCGAAAAGCTCATTTTTGGTTAAGCTTCCGCCCGCACCGTTTTGCAGATAGGACAGTGCTATTGTTGCGGTGTTATCATTATTCCACTTAATTCCAAGGGGAGTAAAACCGTTCTTACCGATTAGGCTTTCAAATTGCAAAGCATCATCTTTTTGAAATGTAAATGATACGGTAGCCACCTTTTTAATATTTCCAAGCTGAAATCTAAAAGGAATTATATTCCCTGTAAGAGTATTTTTCTTTACGCTAACCGCCGCTGCGATCGGAAGTGTTTCAGCTTGCTTTTCATTGACGGTAATATCACAGCTTGCTTTTATTCCGTTTACTGTTTGAGCTGTAATCACCGCATTTCCTGTCTTTTTTGCCGTGACTTTTCCGCTTGCTGATATTTGTGCAACATCGGTGTCGGATATGCTCCAAGTGACAGTTTTGTTTGATGCATTTTGGGGCATAATCTCAGCGTTCAGCATTGCACTTTCGCCCTCGGTTAAAACAAGTGCGGACTTGTCAAGTGTTACCGATTGCGGATATATCACCTCGGCTGCGGAAAGCGAATAATAATCAGAAATATAAGTATTTCCGGCATAATCAATCAGTGCAATTTTCGCCTGTGTCAGTCCTTTAAATCCGGAGGTAGATAAATCAAAAGTGATTTCCGATGTTGCATCTGACGATACGGCATCGGGTTCTATCCATTTGGTAATCGGCTCATTTCCCGTTGCGGTTGCACACACTCCTTGAATAAAGTGATTGTCATGGACGGTTACAATCCACTTTGTCCCCTCAATACGGCTTGAAATTACCTCCGGCGGCACACTGTCAATCACAATCGGAAAAGCTTTTGTTTCTTCGTGTTGTCCAAGTGTTGCCGTTATTTTATAAACATAATTTCCATCATCGAGAGGAGTGTTCCATACATCAAACGGCGCCCAGCCCTTTGCTGCCATTGGTGTGTAATAGCCTTCGGAGGAATGATAGCTTTTTGAAACCTTTGTCGAGCTTTCGCTGTAAACGGTATTCCCCTCGGAATCGTCTACCGAAAATGTCAGTTTATCGGCATTTCTGAGGAGTGAAACGGCGGCGGTCACATTTTTGCCGGTTTCGCTGCCCTTTATCGCAATTTTATTTGCGTTATATTCTGTCGCTCCGTCGACATAGTAATTATGACCGAGAATATATCCGCCGCCATCACTGTTTCTGAACTGTCCGATTTGTGTTTCGCAGATTGAAGCAGGTTCATCATCATAAATATCCGAGTCAAATATGTTAAGTGCTTGCCAATCTCCGAAAAAGCCCATAAACGGATAAGAAAGTGATACTTCGTCATTTTGTATCGGAGTCAGCGTCACAAATCCCTCAAGATAAATTCCGTTTGGAAATTGGGACTTGAGATTTGTCTTTCCCTTTTCCGTTAATTCGATTTCGACATTCACCGGAGTTTCGCCGCTTGGAGTAACTGTGATTTTTTTCGGGATTGTTACTGAAACCTCATTGTTTGAAAGCTTCCTTGCCTTTTGCGCCATATAAACGACACCGTTTTCCGAAACCGTATCTTCCGTCAAAACGGTTATTGTTGGCTCATATTGAACCGTATCATCGCCAATAGATACTGCTTTGAAATCAAAGCTGAAATTTCCGCTTTCATTATATCCTATTTCGGCTTTCGGTCTTGAATTATCCGAATTTAAAAGAAAAACATCTGATTTCACCGCATTTTGCAGCTGAACCAGACCCGCACCTTGTTTTCTCGGTGAATACGGAATACCGTTTTCGTCCTGAACGGGAACTGCCGTACTCATCATCAGCGCATTAAAAAGACTCGTTCTTTGCTCGGCTGTCATATTTATTCCGTCACGATTTTCCGAAATGTATTGCTGCATAACCGCTGCCGCACCCGACATATGCGGCGATGCCATTGATGTACCGCTCATATTTCCGTAAAGTCCGTTCGGAAGCGTTGAGTAAATATCTCCGCCGGGGGCAGTGATTTCGGGTTTCAATTTTAAGTCGGAAGTAACACCCCAAGAAGAAAAATCACTCATTTTTCCGCTGTAATTATCTTTGAATGTGTCAACATAATCTTCGCTTACTGAAAGTTTTTTATCGGGCTGTCCGCAAAGATATTCACCGTCGGCTTTGCTGATAAATACGCAAGGTATTTTGTTATCGGTGGACATATTTATAAGCGCACCGTCAACATTATCATAAATGATGGCGGCAATCGCACCGACATTTTTTGCATTGCTTTCCTTTTGAGCAAATGTCAGAACTTCCCCGTTTTCCTCACCAGCACGCTGAATCAGAGCAATTTTTCCTTTGAGGTTTTTGCCCGAAAAATCTGTTGCAGCACCGATGCCGCAATCGACATATTCAAATGTGCCGGAAAGAGATATAAGCCGGTCGCTTTCTTTTTCTGCCGGATCATTATAACGAATTTTTCTGCCGTTTGCAAGCAGATAGATTGATGTCGTTTCGATATTGTTCATACTCGCAATCGAAAGAGCGGCTTCATAGGTTGATGGTGAGGCGACCACACCGTTATCGGGTTCTGTCGCTTTCGGCAAATCGTTTCCGGCTGCATTCTCATATGTTGAGCTGTATTCGTTTCCGGCTGCACAGTATAAAGCTATTCCTGAATTTTTTACACGATTATAAACTTCACGCATAGATTTATATGCACTTTCGGAAAAGCCTGCCGTTGAGCCAAGGCTCATATTAATGGCATCCACGCCGAATTTGACCGAATCGTCAAGCGCTGCCAATATATCGTCATCATATGCGCCGCCGGACGAATCGCCGAACACCTTCATAATAAACAGCTGTGCGTCCGGTGCGACACCCTCGACCACACCGCCGCTGTTTGCACCGACAATTCCAGCAACGTGTGTTCCGTGCGATTCACCACCGGAAACATTGGTGTCAACATCGGCATAATCATATGCGTATGGGATTTTATCGTTGATATAGACCTTTGAAACATTCAACTTTCCAATCGTCATTTTATTGTTATTTATAACGCTTTCAATATCCTCTTTGGAATATTTCGGACTGTTCACCGATGAAAATGCCGGGTGCGATAAGTCAAGTCCGGTATCGAGAATTGCTACGGCACTGTTTTTGCCCGTAAAACCCAAATCACCGGCAATATCGCCGCCTATCGCGGATACTCCGCCGCTTGAATAGGTATTTATCGGTTCAGGCAAAGAGTAAAATTCTGCAACAAATGCTTCTTTTACACCGTCGGTTTGTTTGATAGCTTCCAAGTCCGCAATACTTGCTTCAACAGCCAAACCGTTCATAATTGTAGAATACTCACGCTTAACGGTAAATTCCATACCGCTTTGAACAAGGCTTTTTTTGACAGACTTGCGATTATGCTCAAGCCTTTGTTCTATCTCTTTTGCTTCTTTTGATGAAAGAAAATCCGAAACATTAGAATATGTATTGATTTTTTCACTGTAAGAAAGCAAAGGCGAGTCCTCAAGTTCAATAATAATACGAGTGTCTTTATTCTCATCACTTTTGCTGATACAATCTGACGGCGAAACAAAAATGTCATTAGTTTCGGCAAATACAGCTGAATTTGAAATTATAAGAAACGCCGAAATAAATGCTGAAATCGTGCGTTTGAAAAATTTATTATTCATTTTATTTTCTTAAAACCCTTTCGTAAATAATTTGGCGTTATTTGTGGTTAGTGACGACTAACTATAAATAATATACCACAAATGTTTTGATTTGTAAAGTATCTACAAATATTTTTTTCAGTATTGACATATTATATTTGTTGTGATATACTTTATTTTGTTAATTATGGTGTGACGACCGAACAAAAGAGCCAAGAACCGGGCTCTTTTAAAAAACACTGCGGTTAGTTTGTGCTAACTGCAAATAAGGAGTGATGTTAGGGTATATTTATTTGCAGTTAAGTTAGTTAAGACTAACCTAATTATCAACTAAAGCAGTGAGGTGATCAAGTGAACTTACGCAAAAAAATAATCGGAGCAATTGTAACTGTGTTGATTGTAATAACAAACATTGCTGTCTTTGCACAAACAGAGAAAAAACCGCAAACCGCATTAGCGGTTGAGCCAAAACGCACCGAAGCAGGGCTGGAGTATAATTTGTACTTAGAAAACACGAACTGTTTAAGTACGCTTTTCTTTGAGATGAATTTTGACGGTAAAAATGCCGGAAAAGCAATTCTTGAAAAAAATGAATGCTTTGACATATTGCATACAACTTGGAATACCGACAACAAGATTTCTGTAAAAGGATACCTCGGAAGAACCGGGAATAAAATGGGATTTTCGTCAAACGAAAGAATTAGGGTTGCGAAAATCGTCATTCCGATTGATGTTTCCTCAACCGGGGAGTTTATTGCGGATATATCAAATATGATATGTGCCGGAATTACCGAAACAGACGGTACTGCAGCAAAAGGAGAAGTAAAAGTTTCCGAAACAAGTATAAAATATGCGGTAAATGAGTGCAGCGTTTTAGATTTCAGTCAAGGTGCGGTTGATATTCTTTCTTCCAAAGCTCAAAATGTCGATGTGATTTTTGCGGCATATGACGAAAACGGCAAATTGGTAAGCACTCACAAAGAAAATGTTACATTACAGCAAGGCAAAAATAAACTTGATGTCAGCGGAATTGATTTCACTAATTCCGAGTCTATATCAGTTATGGTATGGGATAGTATGACATCAATGCGTCCGCTTACAGATAAAACAACGATAAATAAATAGAATGGAGATTATGCGATGAAAAATTTATTCAAAAAAACAATGATAACGATGTGTTCGGCAGTGATGCTGATGGGAATCGGCGCGGTCAGCGCCAATGCTGCCACCACAACGGTCGGAGATTTTACGGTTGACCGCTCAAAATCCGGCTACTCCTCGCCGTATGTGGTAAGCATTTCGGCATATAACGGCAAAGGCGGCGAAATCACTTTGCCGACAACCGCAGAAATCAACGGAACGGAATATCAGATAACCTCAGTCGGCAATGCATTTGAGGGAAACGAAAGTATTACCGGCGTCACGATTCCAGACGGATATACGGAAATAGGACTCAGTGCGTTCAAGGATTGTACGGGACTGCAAAGCGTTGAAATCCCCGGATCGGTGGATATGATTTCATCAAGCGCATTTTCCGGCTGCACAATGCTTAATACCGTAAATTTTGACAATGATACGGCAGCGTCGCTTACAATCAATTTAGGTGCATTTGCAAATTGTACCGCACTCACCTCCATTGAGCTTCCGGCAAGACTCAGCTCGACAAGATACAATTTTCTGTACGGCTGCGACGCATTGACCTCAATCACAATGAAAGACGGTGCGCAAAAGTTTGCTGCTGTTGATAATGTACTTTATAATGTCAGCAGTGATGAGGCGGTAATGGTTGTATATCCCGGCGGAAAAACGGAAACGGAATACACCATTCCGACAGAAGTGAACGGAAAAGCCGTAACTTCCACTGCAATGCACCTTTTCAGAAACAACCCTGTTTTGAAAAAAGTTACCGTTCCGGCAAGCATTACAAGCTTGGGCGGCTACACATTTAACGGAATGAAAGCCATTGAGGAAATCGTCCTTGAGCATGAAACGGCTCCGTCAATCGGCTCGGAAATTTGCACCGAGATGAACCCCGGCAGCAAGGTCATTGTGAAAAATGAAGAAGTGGCAAAAGCTTTTGAATCCACATCCGCATATACAAAATATTATACACCCGAAAACACAACCATCACCGTTGCGGGGCAAACTCCCGAAGTCAAGACGGTTTCGGCAAGCCTTTCTGTTTCGGCAGAGCCGGAGATAAAGGACGGAAAAGCGGTTTACGGCATTTATCTTGATAACGCCGAAAATGTCAATACGGTTCTTTTAAAGGTGTCATTCGATGCGGCACAGGTTAGTGAGGGTACGGTTACGGTTGCAAACGACAAATTCACAAGCAGAACATCAAACTGGACAGAAGAAAACGGAAAACTTATCTTAAAGGCATATGTCGGAATTACCGGAAATGTTTCGGGATTTTCTTCATCAGAAAAAACAAAGCTTGCAGAAATTGCCGTTCCCTTAAAAGCCGATGCAGAGGGAAATATCACTGCACAAATAACCGATGCGAAAGCGGCAGGCGTTGTCGGTGAAGATGAGTCGGCAATGAACGGTACAGTCACAATCGGCACATCATCGGCAAGTGTATTTGTTCCGAGTTATGATGTAAATAGTGACGGTACGGTCGACATTATTGATATTACCGAGGCGCAAAGATACTATCAGGCAGCGTCGTCGGACGAAACTTGGGCAAAAGCAAAAGCAATGGATGTAAACGGCGATAACAAGGTTGACATTCAAGACTACATAGACATATTCAATCATTTAAGCGATTTCTAAAAAGGAGCATATATGAAGAACAAAATTTTTAACAGATTATCTTCTCTTGTAGTGATTGTGGCTATGCTGATGGGATTTACCGTCAGCGTATCCGCCGGCAATGACGGACTGATCGGCGCAAATATTAAAGACGGTCAGCTCCTCGGTTATTTCGGAGACGGCGGAGATATAAAAATTCCCGATACCGTCACCATCATTGCGGGAGAGGCGTTTTTGAATAACGATAATATCACATGCGTAACGATTCCCGGCAGCGTACAGGTAATCGGCTACCATGCATTTGACGGCTGCACCGAACTGGAACGTGTCATATTTGAAGACCCGACAGACGGAGCCGATTTGATTATCCGACTGGACGCTTTTGCGAATTGCCCGAAGCTTACGGAATGTGAAATTCCCGCAGTGGCAAGCTATGTAACGGCGAATGTATTCAAAGGTTGCAGCAGTATGGAAAAAATAACGGTACATCCGCAAAACCCGTATTATTTTACGGACGATAATGGCGTTATGTTCGGACCGTGGGTCAATGAGGGTGAGCCGCAGTATGACGATCCGAATTTGACATTGACGGCTTATCCGAGCGGCAGAGAGGGATCATACAGTATCCCCGAAAGCGTTCGAGGAAGAATCGTCAACCGCATTTGGTCAGGGGCGTTCAAAAATGCCGAAAAGCTGACGGATATAGAGATTCCCAAAACCGTAAAAATCATCGGCGGCAACGCTTTTGAGCATTCGGGATTAACCGATGTAACAGTACCCGATACGGTGGAGTCGCTGGGTTCCGGGGCTTTTGAAGATTGCGCAAAGCTTACGCATATTCAGCTGCCGAAAAATCTGACAAGCATACCGCACAGCATTTTCAAAGGCTGCACAAGCCTTTCGTCAATCGAGTTTCCGCAAGCGGCGACCAATATTGAAATGTATGCATTTGCCGATTGCAAATCGCTTACAAATCTAATTCTTCCGAACGGCCTTGTGAACATTACACTGGCAGCATTTGAGGGCTGCACCAATTTGCAAAGAGTGGTGCTTCCGGCAAGTGTCACGGGATTTCCGAATGATGATACGCTCGGAGCTTATGATATGTTCCCTGACAGTCCGAAAAGCCTTGTTGTATATGTAGAGAAAGGCTCAAACGGAGAGCGTTGGGCGGTAAATAATGTTGCCGACTGGGGTTATCAATACGAAATTCTTGATAGTGTATCCAATCTTGACGGTGTTGATTTCGGAAGCTTTTACCTAATCAATCTCGACAAAAAAGTCAGGGTTGATGGAAAGTTTTCGATCAATTCGCAGCTTGTTGTGAATGAGATAAATTCGGGCGACGAATATGACGCATTTCAGGCGAAATCGGAAAACGGAATTTTGAAAGTATATGAAGTATCCGCAACCCCCGAAAGCGATACCTATACGATTAGCATCGGACTTCCGGACGGCTACTCCAAAAATGCAAAGCTGTATTGTTACGAAAACGGCGAGGCGGTGGAAATTTCATCATCGCAAGTAAGCAAGACCTTTACCGTACAGACGGACAGGTTGGGATATTTTGCAGTAATTGATTCTTCAATATCCGGCGGAGAAGATCACGAAGTAACGAAAGTAACGCTGAACAAAACATCCGCAGCTATGAAAAAAGGTGACAAACTACAATTATCGGCAACGGTACTGCCGCAAACGGCAACGAATAAATCAATTCGTTGGGAAAGCTCAGACAACACGGTTGCGACCGTTGACAGCAAGGGCGTTGTAACCGCCGTTTCGGCAGGCAGTGCAAAAATTACGGCAACGGCAGTGAACGGCGTAAATACTGCTTGCACAATCTCCGTTACGGATTCTGAAACACCCAAACCGGCAGAGGAAAAAATCGAAACCAAAGTATCGCTTAAAGCGGATAAAGCGGTTTCCGAAAAAGGAAAATCGTATTTCACGCTTGCACTTTCCGAATCGTCAAGGATTGCAAATATTCAAATCACTTTTGAAACATCAACCAATGATGTAACAGTCAGCGGAATTAACGGATTTAGCGTCATCGGCGACGCAGAGGGCGGCAAAGTGGTTTTGGGTTATCTCAATGCAAACGGCGAACTGTTTTCGTCGGCTCAGTCCGCAGGTATTGCAAAAATCACGGTCAACGCCGAAAATGCAACGCTGAAAATCAACGATGTCAAGGTATCGGGTTGGGACGCCGATAAAACCGTAAAATACGGCAAAGTGAACGGAATCGACCCATCCGAGGCAACCTTTACGGATGCACTTTCCTATGACGTCAATCAAGACGGAACGGTTGATCTTTTGGATATTACCGAAGCACAGCTTTACTATCGTGCAGATAAGAACAGTTCAAACTGGAATGATGCATCAAAATGCGATTACAACGATGACGGCAGAATCGACATCGAGGATTATATGGCAATTTGGCTGAACTTTACAAAATAATGACGCATGATACAGGGCTGTATTCTACTGCAGCCCTGTAGTTTAAGTAGGAGGATATTATGAACAAAATAACAAAAAAGCTGTTTTCGGCTGCTGTGATCGTTTGTTTGAGTATTTCGTCTGTTGCTGCCTATGCGGCACAAATCACACCCTCAAGCACAAGCATCACACTCGGTAAAAACGATAAAGAAATTTCGTTTGATATTTATTTAGAAACTGACAGTGCATATGCAGGGGCGGAATTTGGGATCAAACCGTCACAAAGCGATGTAGAATTTAAATCACTTGTTTTGTCAGATGAATTGCAGAATGAGTCAAAAGTACAGACTATAAAAGACGGATGTCTGTATTTCGGATTTTTTTCAAACACCAACAAATACAGCGCCGAAAAAAAGAAAATAGCAACATTAAACTATACTTACAGCGGCAGCGGAACGAGAGCAATTGCTTTGGTTGATTCAAAAATTGTCACCGTTGACGAAACCAACAAGACAAGCGGCGACACCTCATCAAGCCCGTTTACCGTTTCGATAACCCGACATGGAACATCCGGCGGCGGTGGCGGCGGTTCTGCAAGCAGCGGCAGCGTAAGAAAGCCGGATGTCATGTTACCGGACACTTCACAAACTTATTCGGATCGGAAATTTATCGATATTAACGGTCATTGGGCGGAAAACGATATTTACAGCGGCGTAAAGAACGGCTTGTTCACAGGCATATCGGATACGATTTTCGATCCCGACGGAACTGTTACAAGAGCAATGGCGGTTACCGTACTCGGAAGATTTTCAAAAGATGAAATTGTGGCTTCCAATACGGAATTTACCGATGTGACGACAGAAAAATACTATGCAAACTATGTTTCATGGGGTGCGGAAAACGGTGTTGTAAAAGGTATTTCCGAAACAGAATTTGCCCCCGAAAGTGCAGTTACCCGTGAACAGATTTCGGCAATGATTGTACGGTATCTGAATTACAAAGAGATCCCCTTACCGACCGGCAGCGAGAAAATAAAAGAACATAGCGATTATGAGCAAATTTCGGATTACGCAAAAGAAGATATGGCAATCTGCTATGAAATGGGACTGATAAAAGGACACGACAGCGGACTTATCGAGCCAAACGGAAATTTAACCCGTGCGCAGCTTGCTTCGATTATGGCACGACTTTCAAATTATTCGGAAAAATAAAATTAAAATTCAATAAAACTATTGACAAAATGATATAACACTGTTATAATAAATGTAACGGTGTTATATCATTTTGCGGAGGGCTGAAAATGAATAAAAACGAAAATAATACGCTTGATGATATTCTGTCAGCCGCAAAAGCTGAATTTTCCGAAAAAGGCTTTCAATCGGCATCACTACGCAGAATTGTAAAAAATGCAGGTGTGACAACAGGCGCATTTTACGGTTATTTTAAGAGCAAGGAAGAATTGTTTGACGCACTTGTCGGCGAGCAATACGATACGCTTATGGGTATGTTTTGCGAAACGCAAAACGCTTTTACAAGGCTTTCGCCGCAGGAACAGGCAGAGCAAATGGGCGAGCTTTCCGGCGAGGGAATGATAAAAATGATGGATTATTGCTATACCAATAAGGATGAATTTAAGCTCATTCTCTGCTCCTCCGACGGCACAAAATATGAAAATATAATTCACGATATGGCGGAAATCGAAGTTGACGCCACACATAAGTTTGCAAAAACGATGGAACAGCTCGGCTATCCGAAATACAATGTTGACAAAACGCTTGAGCATATATTGGCAAGCGGATTGTTTTCGGCATTTTTTGAAGTGATTATTCACGATATTCCGCACGAAAATGCGGCAGAATATCTTGAGGAGCTCAAAGCGTTCTACACTGCCGGCTGGAAAAAAATTATGGGATTTTAATCCCTATATTTTTTGAATATGGGTTAGGCTAAGCTAACCATAAGACAACATAAAACAAATCAATGTAAGGAGGAATTGTTTTGAAAAAGCAATCAAATTTATCACGGCTTTTATCTTATGCCGGCGGACACAAGTATTTTACTTATGTTTCGTGGATTTTATCTGCCGTAAGCGCACTGACTGCACTTGTGCCCTTTTGGTACATTTGGAAAATTATCAACGAGGTATTGAAAGCCTCGCCGAATTTCGGCAGTGCGCAAAATCTTACGCATTACGGCATAATGGCAATGGCTTATGCGATTATATCGTATTTAATCTATATCGGCGCACTGCTCTGCTCGCACCTTGCGGCATTTCGCATTGCGGCAAATATGCGTATTGACATAACCGAGCATATCGCAAAACTGCCTATCGGCTTTACCGACAGCTTCGGCAGCGGAAAGCTGCGCAAAATCATAAACGACTCCACTGCGGCGACCGAAACCTATCTTGCACATCAGCTGCCGGATAAATATGCGGCAATGGCGACACCTGTCGGACTGCTTGCACTGCTTTTGGTTTTCGATTGGCGGCTCGGACTTTTGAGCCTTGTGCCTGTTGCCGTTGGGTTTGCGGTTATGTCCGCAATGACGGGAAAACGAATGGAAGAAAAAATGAGGCAGTACGGCAATGCGCTTGCGGCAATGTCTAATGAGGCGGTTGAATATGTGCGAGGTATTCCTGTTGTGAAAACATTCGGACAGTCGGTATTTTCTTTCAAAAAATTCAAAGGCTCAATAGACGAATACGAAAAATGGGTCATATCTTACACCAAAGATATGATGCTTCCGATGATGGGTTATACGACGATAATCAA